>Ga0075561_152_pt1 | contig 6072 bp, 8 predicted proteins | sample RifGroF2_FD_68147 | JGI IMG/M metagenome (GOLD analysis project Ga0075561, IMG submission 68147) | candidate division TM6 bacterium GW2011_GWF2_30_66 | reverse complement strand
TACTTTGTTAGTGTTTTTTCTGCTATTGTTATCTATATGCTAGAAAAACATGAAAATATAGGCTTTTTTGCAGCGTTAATTTCCTGATTCACATATAATGTTGGGCATTAGGTATAAAAATTTTATTTGATTTTAGTTCAAAAAATTAGCAACAAAAAAGCGAGTGGTTATAAATTAATATAATTCACTCGCTTTTTTTATTTCTAAGCTAATTTATTTGTAAATTACTTACAAGTAAATCAAGAAGAAATGGTAATATTCAAGAATACTTGAACCATTTACGCCATAACTCTTAGGGATTTGCCCTTCGAATTTTTAGCGTAGGATGGATTAGTATCTATCTCTTGAACCGCCAATCCGCCGCCATTACCGCCTCTGCTGCCGCCGAAACCGCCGCTGCGTGGTCTTTCTTCTCTTTCTCTTGCTTCGTTAACTGTTAATGCGCGTCCTTCTAACTCAGAACCATTAAGTTCTTCGATAGCTCTTTGTCCGTCTTCTTTTGATTGCATTTCAACAAAACCAAAACCTCTTGGAGATCCTGTGAATTTGTCTGTAATTATTTTTACAGATTTTACAGGTCCGATTTTTTCAAAAAATTCTCTTAATGTGTCTTCTGTTGATGAATGAGGGATATTTCCTACATATAAATTCATGTTTTTTTCTCTTCTAAAAAAGTATTAAAAATATAACAAAACTCTTATTAAATTAAGATACTAAAAATTAGTATCTATCTCTGATTACCGCCTCTGCTGCCGCCGAAACCGCCGCTGCGTGGTCTTTCTTCTCTTTCTCTTGCTTCGTTAACTGTTAATGCGCGTCCTTCTAGCTCATAACCGTTAAGTTCTTCTATAGCTTTTTGTGAATCTTCTGTTGTTTTCATTTGGACAAAGCCAAAACCTCTTGGAGATCCTGTAAACTTATCTGTGATTATTTTTACAGATACAACAGCTCCAATTGTTTCAAATAATGCTCTTACTGTGTCTTCTGTTGCTGAGTGGGAAATATTTCCTACATATATATTCATAAATTTCTCTTCTAACTAAAATATTAAAATAAAACGAAACTCTTATTAATTTAAAATACTAAAAATTAGTATCTATCTCTATTGCCACCGAAACCACCTCTGTTTCCACCATTACCGCCTCTGCTGCCGCCGAAACCGCCGCTGCGTGGTCTTTCTTCTCTTTCTCTTGCTTCGTTAACTGTTAATGCGCGTCCTTCTAGCTCATAACCATTAAGTTCTTCGATAGCTTTTTTTGAATCTTCTGTGTTTTGCATTTGTACAAAACCAAAACCTCTTGGAGATCCTGTAAATTTATCTGTAATAAGTTTAACTGACTCAACAGGTCCGATTTTTTCAAATAATTCTCTTACTGTATCTTCTGTTGATGAATGGGAAATATTTCCGACATATATATTCATAAATTTCTCTTTTTAAATAAATAATTAAAATCATACTTAAATATTGTAGTGAAAAAATATTTTTTTACTACAATTTATATAAAAAATAAATGTTGTTATTGTTTATTATTAGTATCTATCTCTGCTGCCACCGCCTCTATTGCTGCTAAAACCACCTCTGTTGTTATTGTATCCGCCAGTTCTTGGCCTTGCGCCTTCTTCTTTTTCTCTGGCTTCGTTTACAACGAGTTTACGGCCTTCTAGTTCGTATCCATTTAATTCTGAAATTGCTTTTTGCGCATCTTCTGTTGTTTCCATTTGAACAAATCCAAATCCCCTTGGCATTCCTGTAAATTTATCTGTAATTATTTTTACAGATACAACAGGTCCAATCTTTTCAAATAATTCTCTTAAAGTCTCTTCACTTGCGGAGTGGGAAATGTTCCCTACATACATATTCATTAATTTAGCTCACTTGAATAAATAATTAAAAATAAAACAATCTCTTTATGTTTCCAGCTTCTTGGTTTAATAAGCGGTAGTACCCTTTCGAAAAAAATAACAACATATTTTATAATAGTCTGGTATTTATGTTACCACATGTATATAAAATTTGCAATGTAAAATCCTACTTTTTCCTCCAATCTAGGCGTTATTTTTATTTTTTGGCCAAATTACAGGATAAAAATTGATTTTATTGGTTTTGTAGAAAAACTCTAGTAACTTATAGACTATTGTTATAGTACACGCTGTATTAATTGGCTCGTAATAAAATTAAAAATTTTTTTGTTTTATGAGAATTTCTTTATAAGGTGTATGCTGATGGTGGCAAAAGAGTTATGTTGACTTAATAAGCACGATTTAGAAGTCTTAAGAGGTGGGTTTGGTATAAATAATATCGTTATATCTTTAACTTGCGCTGTTTATGGATTTTTGGGGGATATTACGCAAGATGGTTTTAATAGTATTTGCAAATTAAAAAGTTGAATGGTTATGATTTTGGTATCTACAATTGTTGACTTGTCTGGCCTTTATTATTCCAAAGAGATTGCATTTTATTTTGTTATAGCGGGCGAATATTTGGGTTTTGATTTGCAGTAAATTTATAAAGGTTTAAACTAGGTTGAGTGTATATTAAATATTTAGTTACTTGGTTAAGTGTGAAAATTTTTTGAAAGAATTATTATGTTTATGAAAAAAAGTTTTATTAACAAAAAGTTTTTAAAAATATTAATTTTGGTTGGTCTTACTTTTAATGTTGTAAATTTGAATGCATCTTTGGTAAAAAGTATAATTGATGCGCCAAAAAATGCGTTATTTGGTGTTGTTGATTTTGTAAAAGAGATTCCTGTTGAGTTACTAATTGTTTCGGCTGCAATGTTTGCTGCTACGGCTTTAGTGATTAAGGTTAAGTTGGACAGAGATAAAGAAAAAGCTTTGTGTAGCAAGCAAATAATGGAGAATTGTTTGCTTTGTGGAAAATCCAACGAAGATTGCCAATGCAATTTGCTTCAAAAAGTAAATTATGTCTTTTTAAGATATGGGCTGCATGAAACGATAAGATATTATAATGGTTGGTATAAAGGTCGAGATTCTAATTGGTTAGAAAAAAGAATAAAATCTGTGATTTTAAAAATTAATGATATTAATATGAAATTTGTTATAGAAAATAATGTTTTGTCGTTGCTTCATATTGCGTGTTTACATGGACACGAGCCGATTATAAAATGGTTGGTTGAAGATATGTTTGTTGATGTTAATGTTTTTGATAGTAATGGATTTTCAGCAAGTCAGATGCTTAAGTTTGCAGCATCTAATTATAGAAAAATTGGGACTGTTGTTGGTGAGAAACTTGATAGTTTTAATAATATTTTTAGAGCTGAAATTGATTCATTGTTATTAGATAAAAAGTTGGAATTGCAGCAAAAGCTTTTGGATTCTATAAATAGTTTTATTGTGATTATCGAAAGACATAATAAAGATAAAAAAAATTCTATTATATATTCTTCTGTAAAATCAAAGTTTAAATATATAACTAAGCTTATAAAAAGCAAGGAGACTCCAGGTTTTGCGAAACAGTTGGTTTTGCCAGATTTGATTTCAATTCATGAAGTTTATCCAGAAATTGTTAGTTTTGAAGATATAAAATATTTTTACAAATATGTGGCTTTTAATTATACATTTTTAAATGATGAACGATTTGCAAAAGCTGTTGAATTTGCAAAAATTAAAGAGATAAAAGATATTTGCGCTAGAACTGTAGATCAAGCACGTGAGGTTTATAAAGAAGAGAATAAAGGTCTCAAGTTTACTAATTATACAGATTTTTATGAAAATTCGGCAAATACTACATATTTTTATGAAACTGTTACTTACACGTATTATTAATTTTATGATGCCAAGATATTTACTTGTGACTTAATTTGAAAATTATTTTTGATAATAAAAAAGGCCTTGCATAGATTATTAGTTTTATGCAGGGCCTTTTAATTTTATTGTTTGGTTTTATTTATTTTTATGTAAAATAAACTTTATCATTCTTAATTCCGTCAAAGCCAATTAATCTCATTATATTTATTGCAATTTTAGGTTCAAGTCTCTCATTTCCCATCACATTAGCTAAATTTTTTGTTTTTAGATCGTTTAAAATAAAATATGTATTTTTTAATGTCGAGAGAAGTCTTTTGTTGTTTGATTGCGCATAAGATAATATTTTTTTTGTTTCTTTTTTTAGTTGTTTTTCTGTTAGTGTTTTTGGGACAGGGTATGATTGAGAGGTGTACATGTCCATAAGAAGATTAAATGGAATATTTTTATCTTTTTCAAAAATTAGTGAAGCTAAAAAAAATGATCTATCGAATTTGTCTCTTAAATCATTTTTTTTAGCGAAGACAAAAATATCTTTAAATTCTTGATCTTCGAAAAATCTATTATTGAAAGGTATTTGATTAATTAGCTCCATTTTTTTTGTTGGATTTTTAATATTTTTAAATAATTTTTGAAGTGCTGTTTGTTTGTCGTATGAAGGAGTTTTTTCATCGTAAATTAACTCAATAATTCGTTTTTTTAGTTTTTTTGGATTATTGCGTATTTTATAGTTTATGGATTTATAAAAGTCGCCAGATAATATGTCATCAATATTTCGATGTGCGATGTAAAATTCATTATTATGATCAGATGCAGTTTTACATAATTTTTCAAAATTAGAGCCATGATCTGATAAAAATTTCAAATGTTTGGTTTTTAAGGGATGGTAACTGTCTTTTGGGGTGGGTATTTCTCCTTTATTATTTTGTTCATTAACGTTTGCTCCTTTTTCGACTAAAATTTTTATAATTTTAGTTTTTTTGGTTTTACATGCTATATGTAATGGAGTATTTCCGAGATTGTTTTTTACGTGAATATTTGCACCCATTTCTATTAAATATAAAGCGACTTTTTTTTGTTTGTAGAAAAGTGATGTATGTAAGGGAGTATGTTTTCTGTCGTCTTTTTCTTCGATATGAGCTTTATTTTTCAAAAGAAATTTTACAATTTTAAGTTGTCCTGTAATGCATGCCATATGTAGAGGCGTAAGGTCGTAATTGTTCTTGGCTTCAATGTTGAAATTATTTTTTACAAGACGCTCAACAGTTTCGAAATCTCCATTTTTGCATGCGCGATGCAAGTCGGTGTCGCCAGACACATCTTCTTCTGGTTCTGTTTTTTCGGTGGATTTTTTTATGTGGAGATTGTTTGTTGAGGTTTTTATTTCAGTTTGTTTTGTGTCTTTTTCATGACATATATGTTTTTCTAAACATTTAATTTCTGTTGGTAGTTTATCTTCTTTTAGAACAGGCATGCAATCATTTAGTGTGAATTCTTTTTTTGTATCTTCGTATTTACTTATAAATAATTGTTTTGTGTATGTCTTTGTGTCTGTGTCTGTGCCTATTTTTTCATAAATTTTTGGTGTGCACGCTTCTGGTGTAACAAATGTGTTTTGAATTTCATTTTTTTGTGTAAATTTTTTGAAATAATTTTTGAAGAATTTAACTATTTTTTTTGGCATTAATAGAGTTTTAGCGAAGTAGCTGTTACGTTGATTATTATTATTTACTTTAATAAAAAAATCGATCATTATAACTACTGCGATTATTGCAGAAACAGTTGCAATAATCTTTTTATAATTTTTTTGGGGGATTTCTTTTAATTCGTCTTTAAATAATACCCCTAATGTATCTAAAAATTTAATTGTCATTATTATTGTCAATATAGATAATCCTGCCCATGCAGCATAATTGATTTTTCTTTTTGATTTTGTGTGTTTTTATTGTTTTTTATTTGCTCACGACTTTTTGATTGTTGGCTTTCTTTGTTATCGTTATCATTTTGAGCTTGCAACGTGTTATTGTTTTTTAGATTATGAGTATTTTGTGTTGTTTGATTATCGATAGAATATATTGGAGTTATGTTTAAAAATGTTGCAAATAATATAATTAGACTTATTATTTTTGATTTTTTTATAATTTTCATATTTTGTTTTCGAGTTATATTATTTGCCTTGTAAATTTTAATTTTATTAAATTTTTATACTTAGAGCTTATCCGAAAATTCCAGCCATCTTATAAAGCCTTAAAGAACAAGCAAGATGCAAAAAGCTATCATAAGATTTTCTTTTTTTAGCCCAAC
>Ga0075561_147_pt2 | contig 7348 bp, 7 predicted proteins | sample RifGroF2_FD_68147 | JGI IMG/M metagenome (GOLD analysis project Ga0075561, IMG submission 68147) | candidate division TM6 bacterium GW2011_GWF2_30_66 | reverse complement strand
ATAATGAATATAATGCAAAAATCTTCTTTTATCTAATACTACGGCCAAGCCTTGATAGTCTCACTAGTCAAACTAGTGGTTTACCTTTCTTAAATTATGACATAAAAGCCATTTTTATCAAATTTGCTTATTTTTTTTATATAAATTTACATTTTTTCAGGTTTACTTAATCCCAAAATATCTAAGCATAATCCTAATGTATTGCGTAATTCCATAATTAATAATAATCGCCCACGACTTTGGGCTATATTTTCTAAATCTATTACCCTGTTTTTGCTGTAATAACTATGAAAAGTTGTAGCAAGCTCTACTGTATAATACGCTAGTACATGTGTTTGTAAATTTTGAGAGATATTTTGTAATATATCTTTTAATTGTATTATTTTTTTTAATAATAAGTGCTCCGGTTCTTCAATATATTGTGCGTCTTGTGATGTTATATTACTTAACTCAGGAGTTAGTTTAGCTTTTTCTATAATGCTTTTTGTTCTTACATAAGCATATTGTGCATAATATACAGGGTTTTCTTCAGTTTTTTTGCTTGCCAAATCTAAATCAAATTCTAATTGCGCATCGGCTTTTCTATTTAAATAAAAAAATCTTGCAACGTCTTTGCCAACAACTTCTATTATATCATCTAATGTTACAATGTTTCCTGCGCGCTTTGACATTCTTACAATTTCACCGCTTGCTTTCATTTTAACAAGCTGAAAAAGAATAACTTTTAGATTAGCTTTAACTCCAAGAGCTTGTCTTAATCCTTCAAGTCTTACGGCATAACTATGATGGTCATGTCCTAGTAGCATAACTATATTATCAAAACCTCGTGAGGCCTTGTTTTCAAGATATGCTATATCTGGAGCCAAATATGTAGGTTCGCCTGTAGATTTTATAACTACTCGATCTTTGTCGTCGCCAAATTGTGTAGATTTAAACCACTTTGCACCATCTTGTTCAAATAAATAGCCGTTTTTTTCTAGTATGTCTAAGGCTTGTTTTATAGCGCCACTTTCATGTAAGCTTTTTTCAGAAAACCATAAGTCAAAACTTATGCCGTAATCGGCGACTGTTTTTTTTATTAATTCAAGCATTTTTTCTTTTGCATACTCTTGAAAAAATTTATCGTCTTTTTTTAGAAATTCTTTTGTGCTCTTGTCGTCCTTGCAATATAATTTTACCGTTTCGATAGCCAGGTCTGTTAAATATTGTCCGTGATAAGCATCTTCTGGAAGTTCTACAGCTTGACCAAGTTGTTGTTGGCATCTAATTTTAAACGAATTTCCAAGTTTTGTAATTTGTGCGCCAGCATCGTTTATATAATATTCTTTTGTTACTTGGTTGCCGGTAAATTTTAGTATATTTGTGAGCACGTCGCCAATTATTGCGCCACGTCCGTGACCAAAATGTATCGGTCCGGTTGGGTTTACGCTTATAAATTCTATGTTATATTTTTGTGAGCTTATATTGTTTGGCTTAAAAAAGTCTTGGTCGGATTCAAATATATTTTTGCAAAGTTCTTGGTACGCCGTATTTGTTAAGAAGAGATTTAAAAATCCAGGGCCGGCTACTTCTATTTTTTCGATATAATTATTTTTGAAATTATTTGTAACTTCTGTTGCTAGTTCTCTAGGGTTTTTTTTGAGTTCTTTTGTTAGAATTAGTGCGCAGTTTGAGCTTAGATCTCCAAAGTTTTCTTTTGCTGGATCTATATTTAACTCAAGTGAGCATTTTGAAGCTAATTCTGGTGTGATTTTGAAATAATCTATTAAAAATTGGTTAAACTCTTTTGATATAATATCTATAATATTCATATTATTGGCCTATTTATAGTTAAATTGTCATATCTTTTGTTATAAAAATACCAAAAATATAGAGTTTTTGCTATAATATGTATTAATTAAATATATAAAAAATTTAAAAACGGGCTTGCCTGTTACGGTAAAAGATATGAAGATAGCGGTGTTAATTTCTGGTGGGGTGGATAGTTCTGTGGCGCTGAACTTGTTAAAAGATCAGGGACATGAAGTAACAGCATTTTATTTAAAAATTTGGCTAGAAGAGGATTTTTCTGCTTTTGGGGATACGTGCCCATGGGAAGAGGATCTGGTTTATATAAGAGAAATTTGTGAAAAATCAGGGGTTCCTCTTTTTATAGTGCCAATGCAAGAAGAATATTGGAAAGTTGTTGTTGCATATACTTTAAGTGAGGTAAAGGCTGGTCGAACCCCAAATCCTGATATATTTTGTAATAAATTAATAAAGTTTGGAGTATTTTTAGATAAATTTGGTGACCAATTTGATAAAATCGCAACAGGGCATTATGCGCAAATTCAAGAAATAGATTTTGACGGTGTGAAAATTTTTAATTTAAAGTGCGCTCCAGATGAAATTAAAGATCAGACTTATTTTTTGTCATATTTAAATCAAAAGCAACTTTCAAAGCTTATTTTCCCGGTTGGTAATTTTAAAAAATCTCAAGTGCGTGATCTAGCGCAAAAGTATGATTTACCAAATAAAGACAGAAAAGATAGTCAGGGAATTTGTTTTTTAGGAAAATTTAAGTTTGATGATTTTTTAAAGCATTATGTGGGCGTTAAAAAGGGTGATCAAATAGAGTTTGAGACGGGTAAAAAGCTTGGCGAGCATAATGGATTTTGGTTTCATACGATTGGTCAAAGACGTGGAAGTGGTTTAGCTGGTGGGCCCTGGTATGTCGTTGATAAAGATGTTGATAAAAACATAGTTTATTTATCAAAAAATTATTATAGCCCAGACAAAGTCAGGGATACTTTTGAGGTTGAAAAGGTTAACTGGATTTCTGATTTTGCGCCTGAACAAAAAAATCTTCAGGTTAAGATGCGACACGGCAAAAATATATTTAAATGCGAGATTAGCTTTTTGGAAAATGGCAATGTAACTGTCAAGTTGGACAATTCTGATCAGGGTATTGCGTCAGGACAGTTTGCTGTATTTTATTATGGGGATGTTTGTTTGGGTGGTGGAGTTATAAAAGCAAAATAAATTTGTGATTTTAATATTTAATAAATTATAGTATCCTGTGTTTTATGAAAATAAACTTTAAAAAATTTAATTTAAAATTATTAAAAACTTTGCCGGATAGCGAGAAGAGAATAACTTTTTCGACTGTTGTAACATTGGTTAGGATTTTTCTTGTTCCATTTATAATAATTGCTATGGTTACGCAGCATTGGGGATCGGCTTTTTGGTTGTTTTTGGTTGCATCTTTTACAGATGTATTGGATGGAAATATTGCTCGTTGGTTTAACCAAAGAACTTTTTTAGGAGCATGTCTTGATCCAATAGCAGATAAAATATTGCTGATATCGTGTTTTACTACTTTGGCATTTGCTCAATCGCCTCTTTTTAGCATTCCAATATGGTTTGTTTTATTAGTTCTAATAAAAGATATGATCGTTGTTTTTGGTTCGTTAGGTCTTTTTATAATCAATAAGCATCTTGATGTTGCGCCTACAGTTTTGGGTAAAGCGACAACTTTGGTTCAAATTTGCTTTATTATATGGTTGTTTGCTTGTTATTTTTTTCAGTGGTTGCCAATGAAAACTTATGGTTTTATGTTGGGGCTAGTTTCTTTTTTTGTTATAATAACATTTGTTCAGTATGTAAAACTTGGCTTGCAGCAATTAAAAAGTTAAGTTTTAGTTATAATATTTTTTAAAAAATAATTTAAAAATTAATCTAGAAATTAGTAAGGGCATAAATTTTATGGAAACACGTTTCGTAAAAGCACGTTTTGCAAAAACACGTTTTGTTTTATCTGGTTTTTTGTTTTTTACTACAAGTTTGGCAGATAATATTTTGTCAGAAAAGCAAGAAAGTTTTGTGATAATAAAAGATACAAAAAAAACGAGTGTAAAAATTTCTAAATCTAAGTTGCAAGAAAAGACTTGTACTGTGTTTGGTGATCAAATTTCACTTGTTCCAGACATTAATCAGAAAATCTCTCAGATCCAAAAAGTATTGTTAGATCATACTTGTAAATATTTAGAGAGTTCTGGTGAATGTGTTATTTTAAAAAATGATAAAAATAAGATAGATGAAATTCTAAAAGTAGCAAAAAATTTTGAAGAAAAAATGGAAGATTTTATTCAGGATTGTGACAAATATCTAGAGTATTTAAAAAATCTGAAATAAGATTTATAATTTTTTTAAAAAAAGGGAGCACGTATGGTCTTTTATGGAAGAATATTTTTAATAAGTTTATTTTTGTTCAATGCAAATATATTAAAATCTACTGCTGCGTGTAATTTATCAGAAAACTCTATTGATGGTTGTCATAATCTGATTGATGATTGTGAACAAGATACGAAATCATTAATACGTATTGTTGAGAGAAAAAGCATATCAATTTTTAATAATATAATTAACTTAATGTATAAGTGCGACAAGTATGAAGATTTTTGGAAATATCGTAAAGAAAACTTAAGTCTTTACATGCTCAGTAGCGGTAAAATAGTAAACGTTTTAAAAGCTAGAAGAGATGTTCTAACTCTGATAGATAAAAAGTTAGAGTTTTTTGAAAACAAGAAAAAAGAGTATGCCATTTTTGCTGGTAATTTGTATAAGCTTGCAGAAGTTTTTATAGACGGCTCAAATTTGGATATAAAAGAAAGTGATATAAACAATTTCTTGAATGAATTTACAAAAAAAATAGATAGTATTTTGCCAAAGAATTATAGTGAAAGTTATTTTGTTGATGAGCGCAAAGAACTTAAAAAATATATCATTGATAATAAAAAAGAGGAGCTTCGTAAGAAGTATTATTTGGCAGGAGCCGGTACAATATTGGCATTAGTGCTAGTTATTAAATATAGAAAAGTTTTGGGCAATTTTGCTGTTAATTTTTGGTCTAATCAGATTGTAAAGCCAATAAGAAGTTTGCGTGATTGGTTTTTATTGGATACAACTAAAAATGATTTTTTGAGTTTAAGCCAAGAGGAAATGCTTGTAGATTTAGAGGCTCAAAAAGGCGTAATAAAAGATAAAATTATAGATTTGGCGATAGAGTTGGATCCAAAAGCTAATAAGGCAACTTTGGATATAATAATTAAGAAAGCAAGAGAAGCTGGGGTAGAAGGTATTGTTGCTAAATGCATAAAAAGAGGTCGTGGAAATGAGACAAGGGTTATAAATAATAGAACAAAGCCGGGTTGGATGGAGTGGTTGTTTTTTGGTGATAAGGTTAGCGAAGTTTTGGGTATGTCGGCAAAAGGTAAGTTGTTAGAAACGGAAATTAAGGTTTTATTATCCCGTTTTATAGTTACAAAATTATTAGCAGATGCAAAAGATGGTATAGATTCAAACAAAATAACAATGATTCTTGGCTCTATGATGCCTATTACGTTAACATGTTTTGGTGTTTATAAAATTTTTAGCAAGTCTTATGAGCTTTATCGTGGAATACCAAAAAAGAAAAAAGATATTGATGATATGATGCTAAAAATAAGTGCGATAATTAATAAAAATATTAGTAAAAAATGTTTTAATGCTCAAGATCAGGGTTTTTTATGTTATTATGTTAATAGATGTAAAAAAAGTTTAGACGTTGTTGCAGAACATTTGAGACCAAATATATTGGCAGATTTATCATATATTTCATCTAGCTTAAATCTTATGTATGAAAAAATGCAAATACTCCAAAGTTTAAAAATAATGCTTTATGTTAAGTAATTTTTTTGATATAATTTTTCGGTTGTTATAATTATTTTTTATTTTTATGCGGGTATTTTTGAGAAATACCTATAAATTACGAAGGGTCTTTTGATGGCTGATTATAATAGAATTATTTTGGTTGGAAATTTAACTCGAGATCCAGAGTTGAAAACTCTTGCTTCCGGGCAACCATTATGCAGACTTGGTTTGGCATCAAATCGTCAATTTAGAAATAGACAAACCGGAGCAATGATCCAAGAAGTTTGTTTTATAGATGTTGATGTTTGGGGAAATCAAGCAGAAAGCTGTAAGCAATATTTACAAAAAGGTCGTGCTGTTTTGATTGAAGGAAGATTGAAATACGATACTTGGCAAGATGCTAATGGCGGTGGAACAAGAAGTAAGCATACAGTTGTTGCTGATAAAGTTGTGTTCTTGTCGTCACAAGGTGGCGCAAATGTTTCTGATGACATGTCAGACATGGATCAAGATTCTGGTAGCGGTGTTAGAAATCCTGGTAGTCAGTTGGAAAGAGAATTACTTGATCAAATTGATCAGATAAAAGAGAAGGCGGCTAAAAAAGATAAGCCGGCAGAAAAAAGAGTTGTGACAAAGAAGTCTTCAAGTCATGACGATGGTGACTTAGATATGGCTGGTGGAAATAAATTTCAAGACGAGCCACCATTTGAAGACGACTTACCATTTTAATTTAATTATTAAATAAATTAACAATTAAATTTTTTAAAAATTATTTATTTGTTAAATAAAAGTTAAGAGAGAAGATTGCAAATTAAGTTTTACAATCTTCTCTCTTTTTTATTAATGTTTTTAACTTTGATATTTGTTTTTAACCAGCCTTAAAACTCCAAATTGGAACCCAATAACTTATAGGAGCAATATATTTTACACAAAGAAGAGTTACAGAGTATCTTGGATCTGAGGTATATGAGCTATAGTTTGCTCTATTTAGTGTTACTGCGCCAAAAGCTCCATACGTAAAGTTTGAATTTATAATTGCGGTGGTTGTGTTATCACCTCGTATAGTAAGTGTTGCACCATCATTTTGGCCCCAGCTGTAAACAATTGTTAACATTTTTCCCATGTCATTTGCAGAGCCGTTATATAGATAAGCAACTACGGGATTTATTCCAGTAGAGTCATTTAAAAGAATACTCGTATCAAGTACACCTAAAATACCAGATGGCATATCGTCAGTTTTGCTATTAAGATTAAGAGCGTAGATTGATAAGCTACTCATATTTCGTTTTTTTAGTCCATATTCTTCTTTATATGTAGTAGCGCTATTAAATATTGTATTGGTATTAAATGTTGATGCGCCAGTGACATTGAGGGTATTGGCGTTTATGCCAGTTGCAGTTAATGTATTTCTCAAATTAGTAGCACCGGTAACACTAAGTGCGCCAGTAATATCAGCCGAACTTCTCAAAGTAGTAGCGCCTGTGACGCTAAGTGTGCCTGTTAGATTGGTGGCACCAGTAACGTTTAGAGTATTGGCGTTTATACCAGTTGCAGTTAATGTATTTCTCAAATTAGTAGTACCGGTAACATTAAGTGTGCCGGTAATATCAGCAGAACTTCTCAAAGTAGTAGCGCCTGTGACGTTAAGTGTGCCTGTTAGATTGGTGGCGCCAGTAAC
>Ga0075561_113_pt1 | contig 38757 bp, 31 predicted proteins | sample RifGroF2_FD_68147 | JGI IMG/M metagenome (GOLD analysis project Ga0075561, IMG submission 68147) | candidate division TM6 bacterium GW2011_GWF2_30_66 | reverse complement strand
ATTTTTAGCTTCGCTAGAAAAGTTAACTCCGACAAGCTTTATTTGTGTATTATTCACATTTTTATTTTTTGCCTGATATGCCTCATAATATTTTTTGTCAAAAATTTGCTTAATAGCTTTTTCTGCTGATCCATTTAATTTAAACTCAAACAAATATAATACTTTGCTTGTTTGAACTAACAAATCAATGCGTCCAACATTTGTAGCTCTTTCAACATCCAAAAAGAAAATCGTCTGGTAATATTTTTCGTTATCTATTGCAATAGTGTATGGTATTGTTGAATAAAACTTTTTAATTTTATAAATAAAAGCATCTAAATCGCCAGCTTCTAATGCAATACGCAAGTCTATTAATTCAGTATTAATCGTCGAAGAGCTATGCTCAGTCATCACAGTTAAAACACATTTTAATAACGAATCTTTTACTTCATAATTTGGCATCTCGAGCGAGTAGTGCTGATACAAAGAATCATAATCTTTTATTGTTGCATAACCGGCCTGAAAAAGTAACGTTGACAGAGGTATGTTTTCAATATCAAATGTCATAAGTTCGTTCATATCAGCTTTTAAATTATCAAATAACTCTATTGGATACTTTTTCTGCTTTAAAACTTTCATTAAAAATGTTGGAGTCCCGGATTCAAACCAATAATTTCTAAAAGCTGCATTATCTAAAAAATTAAGTATTGAAAATGGAGCATAAAGCCTCGCCAACTCTTTTCCATCCTCCTCTTGCAGCTCACTACAGAAGCAATATCCATTATACCAAATATGCAGCATATTCTTTACTCCTTCAATACCCATCTTTGAAAAAACTTTCTTATCCTCTACAATTTTCTGCAAATGCTCTTGAAAATAAAAAATAATTTCTTCTTTGGTATACCCAACAAGATGCGCAAATTTAGAATCCATAGAAATATTTTTTAATTGATTCATTCCAGAAAAAATACTTGTCTTGGAAAAACGAGTAATTCCAGTAATAAAAACAAAATAAAGATATTGGTCAAGACCCTTAATATAAGTGTAAAATTCTTTCAAAGCTTCTTGAAGCTTTTTAGCTTTTTGTAAGTCTTCAATATGATTTATTATTGGCGAGTCATACTCGTCTATAATTATTACAACTTTTTGTCCAAATTTTTCTTGTAATAAGATAACCATTTCTTGAAGCACTTCCCCTGGTGTAGTTTTATTAATTTCATCTAGTTTATAAAACTTTGCAATAACACTAAGATTACTAATTAAACTGTTTTCCAAAGCCTCAACAGTACTAGAACGTGTCATTGATAGATCCAAATAAATCACAGGGTGAACCGGCCACGAATAATCTGTATTTTTATCTATCCATAATCCATTAAAAAGATCACGATTACCAGAAAAAAGTTCTTTAAGCGTCGAACATAAAAGTGATTTACCAAATCGACGTGGGCGTGAAAAAAATATATATTTCCCCTTTATAAGCTCATAAATATATTTGGTTTTATCGATATAAACATAGCCATTCTCTATAACTTCTGAAAATGTTTGTATGCCTATTGGAAGTTTCTTCATAAAATCACCCTTACAACAAAAAATAACACAATTTTTTACTACTATTTTTGCCCTCCTTATGGGGCAACCCGACCGAAGCCGTAGGCGAAGACAGGTTTATTTTAAATTTTCCTATTAAACAAAAATCCCTTTTATCAAGCTATTTATGTCAAGATTAACAATATTGGGCTTTATATACAACTTTTTTATCAGCCTACGCCAAGGCTACGGATGACATGCCCCGCAAACAAATCACACCCCCCGCTTTTACCAAAAACCAATTTAAAAAAATAGTCGAAAAACTTTTGTCAGAAAAAGATATTGATGTTCAAAGTTGTTTATCTCTAGCCGCACAAGGATCTGCAGAAATTTTGGAACTTATTTTAAAAGATAAAAGAACAAATATAAATGCTTATCTAATGGGCGAATACACTGCCCTAGATTTAGCAGATATGCAAGATATGACAGAAAATGTAGAACTACTTAAAAAATACGGCGCCAAAAGTGGACTTTTTGATGAATAATTATTAAGAATACCAATATAGGGCGAAGAAAAAAACTAATAATAATTTTGGTAAAAAACAATTTAAACTACAATTATTTCACAGGGGCTGCAAAATAAAACGCAGCCCCTCTTACTTTTTAAAATCACAAAATTTTCGTAAAAATTTTACTTCAACTTCTTATCCTGTACCTCAACACCAAGCACAGCCAATTGATCGCGAATTTGATCAGCTAACGCCCAATTTTTATCAAGTCTTGCTTGCGCACGATCATCAATTAATTTTTGTATCTCAGGAGTTATTTCAACTTCTTTTTCTGCCAATGGCTCTAAAGTTAAACCTAGAATATCTGTAAGCACAGTTTTTACTGCACATAGTTCTTGCGGGTTATTTTTGAGATCGCTTAAATTCTCAAATAACACGCCAAACATGCCAGAAGTGTTTAAATCATCTAATAAAAAATTTAGCATTTGACTTGCCACTTTTGATTCTTGCACTTGGGCAAGAGTTTCTTTCTCGCATAAAGAGCCAATATCACTTTTGCAGGACTTGCTAATATCAGGATCACAAAAAGTATTTGCTATTTTGTTAAAACTTTTTTTGCTACTTTCAATTTCATCAAAAGAAAAATCAAGTGGCGCACGATAATAGTGTTTAAGAATATAATATCTAATTAATCTTGGCTCGAATTGCTCAAACACTTGTCTTAAAGTAAAAAAGTTGCCCATAGATTTGGACATTTTTTCTTTGTCGATAACGACAAACGCATTGTGTATCCAATAATTAACAAACGGCTTTTTATTATGCGCTTCAGATTGCGCTATCTCATTTTCATGATGAGGAAATATTAAATCCATGCCACCGCCATGAATATCAATCTGATCTCCAAGAAACTTATTAGCAAGTACTGAACACTCTATATGCCAACCTGGTCTGCCCCATCCCCATGGACTCTCCCAAAAAGTACCTTCTGACGATCTTTTCCATAGAGCAAAATCCAAAGGATCCATTTTAACTTCACTAACTTCTACACGCGCACCAGATTGCAAATCATCTAAATTATGTTTTGATAATGTTCCATAACCAGAAAAGCTTTTCACGCTAAAATATACATCGCCACCTGAAACATATGCAGCTCCAGAATGCACCAAATCATCTATAAATTTAATAATCTCTGACATATTATCAGTTACACGAGGCTCAAAAGTTGGACGCAAACAATTTAATTCATCTACGTCAACTTCAAACATTTTAATATATTTTTCTGCAATTTCTTTATATCTTAAACTATCACCAAGCTCTTGATCTGCTTTTTTTAATAACTTATCATCAATATCTGTATAATTTCTACAATAAGCAACATCGTAATCTAAAAATTTTAATAATCTATAAAAAACATCAAAAACCACTGCGACTCTACCGTGTCCTATATGTGCGGCATCATATGGAGTAATTCCACACACATACATTTTCACTTTATTTTTTCCTATTGACTCAAAAATCTCTTTTTTTCCAGTTAAAGTATTTGTAACTTTAAGCATATTAACCCTTTTTTTAAAAGAAAATTTTATAAAAAAATATTTATAAATATTATACACAAATTATATCCGTTCGTATAATTGGCCAACTTAAAAAAAAAATAGTATTATTTTATACTATCGGACCTTTGTTATTGTTATGAAAAAAAACAGGAGCTTTTAAATGGCACAAGATATAAAAAAAATTTATAAAACAATTTTTGTGACTATATTTAATTTGTCACTATTATTATCCTTTACTTGCGCACAATCTGCAAAAAAAACTAGCAAAAACACTAAACAAATAAACAGTAAAGATATCGAAAAAACCAAAAATAAAACACAGATACCTGCGCAAGAACAAAATAAACTTCAAGAAAAACCTGACGATGTCGACAATCAAAAAACCAAGTTAACTAAAGAAAAAACACAAGAAAGTAAAAATACTAAAGAAGCAAAAAACTCAAAACAGGAACAAAAAAACAACAAAAAAAGTTCCAATAAAAGCAAAAACGATATAAAAAATAAAGATCAACAAGAAGATGATCTAAAAGAACTAGGAATTAATACCGATTCCCTAAAAATAATAAAAAATATAATTGTTACAGGAAATGTTCTTGTAGATAAACAAGCAATATTAAATAAAATACCATATAAAGTAGGCGAAAAATTCGATCCAAGAAAAACAAGAAAATTAATTCATAATCTTTATTACGGCCTAAAAAGAATTAAAAATGTAAATATTTATGGTGAACTTGTTGGTGATAACGGCGTAAATATTATAGTAAGTATAGAAGAAAAAAAAGTCTTAAAAGACATACAGTTCTTACCTAAAAAAAGAAGCGTTAGCGACGAAGATCTAAAGAAAAAAATAAACTTAACAGATATCCCAGCTCTTGATGATCAAGAATTAAAGAGATACGAATTAATAATAAAAAATATTTATGCTGAAAAAAATTATCATAACACAATGGTTACTTCTGAGCTAAAAATAGACGCCGATGGCAGAGCTATAGCTATATTTAATATAGAAGATGGCCAAAAATCAAAAGTAAAACGTGTTATGTTTGATGGAAATAAAAATATAAGCTCAAGAGATCTAAGAAAAATAATTTTTACAAGAGAAGACTGGATTTTAGGTGCTCTTGATGGCTCTGGAACACTACAAGAAGATAGATTAGATGGCGATAAACACATAATTGAGCAATACTACCAAAGCTCCGGTTATATGAAGGCAAAAGTTATAAAAACTGATCTAAAAAAAGATTCTAATGGCAGCGACTTTACAGTAACATTTAATATAGAAGAAGGCGATAGATACAAAATTAGTGAAATAAAAGCATCTGGTAATGACATTCTAAAGGACGAATATTTAGTATCAAGAATTCCAATAAGAGTTGGAGATTTGTATTCTAGAAAGAAGATTGTTGATGCTATAAAAGAACTTGAAATGGTATGGGGCGAACTTGGTTATATATTTGCAAACATAGAGCCATCTATACAACCTGATGACGACAATAAAACTGTAAAATTAGCTTTTTATACCGAAGCAGGCGAAAAAGTTTTCCTCAATAAAATTAATATAACAGGAAACAAAAAAACTAAAGACAAAGTTATTAGAAGAAAAATAGTCTTGAGAGAAGGCGATATTATAACAAATCGCAAAAAAGAAATTTCTAAATATGGAGTTGAATCTCTAGGATTCTTTGATCCAAAAGACGGTGTAAACTGGCAGGCAACAAGACTTGAAAAAAATCTTGCAGACCTTGATTTGGTTGTTAAAGAAGCAAAAACAGGGCATGCTGGAATTAAATTAGGATTTGGTGGTTCGGTAGAAAATATAACAAACGCAAACTCAGGATTCTCAGTAACTGGCGAACTCAACGACACAAATGCTTTTGGCACAGGTATAGCTGTAGCTCTCAGTGGTGCACTTGCAAAAGATCAACAAACAATATCATTTAATATTACAGACCCATGGCTATTTAACAAACCAATAACTGGTGCAATAGATATTTATCATAAACGCCCAACTTATGGTGACTTTACTACAATAAGACCTATGAGTGAAAAAAACACTGGCGGCGGTGTAACAATAGGATTCGTTTCTCCTAAGCTAAATAACTCTCAAATATTATTTAAACTTGGCGCAGATAACGTAGTATTTGAAAACAGACCAATATTAGCATTAACTAGACAAGAGCACGCAATATTAGCAGATCCAACAGCAAAAAATCAATATCAATGCATTCTTGATCAATTATTTGATGGTGGAACATATGTTTGGTTAGAAAATCAAATTGGTCAAGACAGAAGAAACCATCCTATGCATACAAGCCAAGGATACAGATGGTTTTTAAACTCAAGATTAGGCTTGCCAAGTTTCAATTGCAATATCGGTTACTTTAAAGCAGATTTTGATTTTAGTTGGTTTACACCTCTTATCGGCACAAACGACTTAATTTTAAAATTACATTTATTCTTAGGCGCATCAAAGAAATTTAAAAACAGAACCATCCCATATAGAGAATTATATCATATTGGTGGCCCTTCAAGCGTCAGAGGCTTCTTATTTGGACAAATAAGTCCTATGTTCTGTGGCGACCCAATTGGCGGATCAAAAGCCATGTTTACCAATATAGAATTACAATTTCCTATAACTCAAGATTTTAATTTAAAAGGCGTTGTTTTCTATGACGGTGGTACCGGTTGGGATAATCCTTATACAAATTCTTGTCCCGCAGGAATAACAAACAACTCATTTAATTATCGACATGCAGTAGGATTTGGCTTTAGAATGTTAAGCCCTATGCCAGTAAGAATAGACTGGGGATTTAAATTAGATCGTAAAAAGAAATTGGGCGAAACGCCTTCTGAAGTTCACTTTGGCATGACTTACGATTGGTAATAAAAATTTACAGGAGCATATGTACTGAGTCAGAACAAGCGCTTTACAATAATGGGCTTTTATGTCATAATACATCTTAATTGACGGCAAAAGTCCCATATGTACTGAGTCAGGACACATACTTATAATTTTATATAAAATATGCTCCTGTAAAAACTATTTTATTTAGAAAGAAATAACATGAAAAAAATAAAAATACTTTTTTTAATAACATTTACTTTTATTATATTTAAAGAAACAAATTTATTAAGTATGGAAAAAACAAATTTAAATAATAATGAAATAATAATTAATATAGACCCTATAAAAAAAAGACAAAAAACTAGCATTTTTAAATGCATTAGCGATTCCATAACTGCATGGCATAATTATATACATAAAAACTATATAATTCCTTGCATAATGTTTTCTGATATCTACTCAAAATCATGTTCAAATATTGGCTTTGCTAAAATAGCCCCCGTTGACAACAATGAAATTATCATTACTTTTGATGGAAAAAATAAATAAAAATTATGATAATAAAAATAATAAAATTACTTTTATTAATCTCACTTGCAATATCAAGCTGTATATTTTGCACGAAAAATAAAAATAAACCTAAAAGTTTTTTTACAATTGAACTTGATTTAGATAATATAAATCAATACTTAGAAGAAATAGAAATTAATGCTTCACAAGAAAAATTCGATAATTACTTATTTAAAATAATCATTAATGGCAACAATTCTCTATATAAAAACGCACAAAAAATTTCTAGCAAACAAATAGAAAAACTTATCGATATACAAAAAAACAATTTAATTGGACTTGTTCTTTATTCAATAGACATAGAAAAAGTTTTTCAGAATAATATTATAAAAATTCTTTCAGAAAGCAATATAAGATTTCTAAAAATATCTTCTTGCACAAATATTAATGCCGATTTTTTAAAAAATCTTCCAAAAAAATTAGAAATATTAATATTAAAAAACAACTTTTATATTAAAGAAAATTTATTCTCTGATTTTAATTTTTCAAAAAGTCTAACTGAAATAGATATTTCAGAAATAGATTTTAACGCTTCAGAAGATTTTTTTAAAGGAATTCCAAGAAATACAAAAAAATTAAAACTTGGATGCACAATTAAAGATAGCCATTTATTAAAGCATTTACCAAAAACTTTAACTTCTCTTTGTTTAAAAAAAGCTTCTATAGAAAATTTAAATCCAAACGATTTACCTCCGAAACTATTTAAATTTTGCCCGAATAACAAATTTAAAAGCGACAATTTCAAAAATTTACCAAAAATATCTATAATTAATTTTGCAAATTCAGAAATGGGAATCGAAAAAAATACAGACATAACTGGAAAAAATTTTGAATTTCTACCAAAAAGCTTAAAAACAATCATAATCAACCCTTCAATTTTATTTCAAATAAACGATGATCAAATACAAAATTTCCCTGAAAATATAGAACTTGTTATTAAAAAAAATTGGATGAACTTCAATTTTTCTTCTAACAATATAAAAATAAATGAACTAAAAAAACATATCAAAAAAGTAACTATCATCGAATACAAAGACCCTGAATTTGATAGAATAATACCTAAAAGTGATTTCGTTAGCAATAGCAACCTTGAAGATCTTGAAAGCCCTAGCAGCTTTGGCGATCTAAGTGGCTTGGCTAGTCCAGATTCTGAAACTAATAGCCCTAAAAATCAATCACTCAAAAAAAACAATAAATAAAAATTTTTACCAGAAAAATTAAAGCATTTAAAACTTTATAACAGAACTTACGCAACAACATAAAAATCCTGACAGGATATATTATATTGTTACACAAAATTTGACTTTAACCCGCAACCCTAGTAACATTTGTTAAATTACATTTAATTAACGTTACAAGGATAAAACAATGAAAAACTTAAAATTGCATGTTTTTTTGTTATTTTTCAGCTTATTAATCTTTAATAAACTATCATTTGGATGCCTTCCATTTAACGACGAATATATACAGGAATATATTGCAAAACGTGAAAAAATAATACGGGAACAGTTAAAAAAAGAACAACAAGTACAAAAAATTTTAATAAAAAAAGCATTGGATCGAAAAAACAATAAAAATTTAGGTAATCAAAAAGAAGAATTTGATGATTTCAAATTTCTTGTACCATAAAATTTTTCGATATTTTAGAATTTTATTATTTTATACATGATAAAAAAATAAAATATGCATTTTAATCAAAAATCATAATTATTTAAACTCGTAAATTATTTACGTTAATATCTTATAATTATAAATTTAGTTGATTTAAAAAACATTAATTTTGTAATATCAGTAAAGAGATGCACAATTTCTTTACTGATATTTTTTTGTAAAAAAAGGCATATTTAAGAGTAGAAAACTATGAAAAGAGCAACTTTTATATCTATATTTATTTGCACCCATCTATTGTTTATTTTTTTCCAGATAAACAAAAACAATAAATTCATTAGCTTATCTTACACTAAACAAAAATATGAAAATGAGATAAAATCTCTTACACAAAAAAAACAGGAACTATCTCAAAATTTATATAATTTACGCAAGAGCTCAACTATTAAAAAATTTGCCAGTGAAAAGCTTGATATGTATGGCTTAAATATTAAACAAGTAAAAAAAATTGATTTAGTGAAAGAAAATATTGAACAAGTTGAAAAGCTTACTTCGCAAAAACAAGAAGAGTCAACTTCATTGACAACCCTTCGATGCGGACCTAAAGGTCCTACTCAGGGCGAACGAGGGGGAGAATCCATAGTTTTTACGCCCATACAAAAAGAGAGTACATTAAAAAATAATAAAAAAATTCAAAAAAAACTAACTATAGCTAATAATAAAATTCAGGCAAAACAATGAACAAAAGCTATAAAACAAGAATAATTATAGTATTTTTATTGTTTTTTTCGATCTATGTAACAATAGCCATAAACTTATTCATGATACAAATTATGAAAAAAGATTTTTTTGAAAATTTAGGAAAAAAACAATATGACGTAAGCGTAAAAATGCAACAAGAAAGAGCGCCAATCGCAGACAGGACAGGAAAAAGCTTTTTTGCCATGAACAAAGACTGCTTCTCTGCATTTGTATTGCCACGACAACTTACAAAAGACAAAAAAGCTTCATTAATAAAATTTTTAAATAAAAATTATCCAAAAGCTATTACTCGCCTAGAAAAAAGTAAAAAAAGCCACTTTATGTTCGTGCAAAGAAAATTGAGCGACGAACAAATAGAATTTATAAAAAATAGTAAAATAGAAGATATTTACTTATTAAAAGAACAAGGTAGATTTTATCCTATAGAATCTGCAAGTACAACAATAGGTCTTACCGACATAGACAATTTTGGAATTTCTGGCCTCGAAATGAAATTCAACAGCCAATTAGCAGGAGAACCAACAACTGTTTATCTCGAAAAAGATGCAAGATCAGGACACTTTCACTTTAAAAAAGAAACTAAAATTAAAGGCAAAACTGCAATACCCTTAATATTAACACTAAGTAGCGACCTACAATTTTTAGCAACAGAAGAACTAAAAGAAATTGTTGAAAAATATAACGCCAAAGAAGCTGCCGCAATAATAATGGATCCAAAAAATGGTGATATTCTAGCGCTAATAAACTACCCATATTTTGACCCAAATGATACAAAAAGCATTAACCCAGATAACAGCAAAAATAAAATCATAACTGAGTGCTTTGAACTAGGCTCTGTAATGAAAATCCCCGCCGCATTAGCAGCTTTAGAAGAATACGTCGTAACACCAGATGAACTAATAGACTGTAAAAACACAAAAAGCACATACATAGACGGTAGAAAAATAAATACAGTAGCCCCTCATGGAATAATATCATTTTCTGAAATTGTAGAAAGATCTAATAATATAGGCATAGCTATAGTTGCAAAAAGAGTCGGAGAAAAAATTTATGATCATTATATAAAAATGGGATTTGGGGTAAAAACAAATATAGAATTTCCAGGCGAACAAAGTGGATTTGTAAACCCTCCAAATAACTGGTCAAAACAATCTATTATCTCACTTTCTTATGGATACGAAGCAACCGAAACACTACTACAGATTGCAAATTTCTTTTGTATGATCGCTAATGACGGCATACCAATTAAACCAAGACTTATTTTGCCAGCCCCGACAGAAAATGAAGAAAATTTAGTAAAAAACAACAAAAACAATAGAACTTATTCAGAAAAAAGCGTAAAAATAATAAAATACATAATGGAAAATACAACACTTAAAGGTACCTGTAAGCGCGCCAGAATAAAAGGCTATAGAATAATGTGCAAAACAGGAACGGCAAATTTATTGAAAGATGGTAAATATTCGCAAAATGACAATATTTTCACATGCGCTGGAATTATCGAAAAAGATCTATATCAGCGTGTAATTGTAGTTTTTGTAAAAGAAATAGAAAAAAAAGGCGTACATGCCGACACGGTAGCCGTACCTTTATTTGAAAAAATTGCTGAAAAAACCTTAATTCATGATAAAATTATATAATTATGGCATAAAAAAACTGGGGGATATATGCAAGATTTTTTATATAGCTTTATAAGAAAATATAAATACAAAAAAACATATAAAGAAGATATCTCATGTGGAATAATGGATATAAAGTATGATGATAATTCTTTAAAAATTTTAGAATTTGGAGAAATAGAATTTTCTGCATTCAAAGGACATGAATATTTATTTGGACCAGGGAAAATATGGGGAAACTTATGGAAGTATTTGGCACAACTGAAAAAACCAATATGGTATGTTAGCAGCAGAAGCTCTAGCTTATCTAATGACAAAGCAATTGATGTTTTATATAAACTAAATGGCCTGCGCAAAAAAAGCTTTGAAGATCTAGAGAAAGACAATAATTTTAAACTTGCTAACCAAAAAGGCCTTCAAGAGAAAAAATCCAAAACAAAACTTCAAGATTACAATGGAATAATTGTTATAAAAAACCGTAGCAACAGAAAAGCAATTACAGAAAAATTAAGTGAATTTATAGTATTGAACGATAAATTCACAAAATATTGCGAAAACAAACATAATGCAGCGCTACTTTTCCAAAGCAAAAAACTAGAAATTTTTAAACCAAATTGGAAATCATATCCATTTAAATACCATAAAAATCTTGCTCAAGAAATATCTCAAGATTTAAAATGCGAAACTTTTGTCATAAAACCTATAAATGCAACTCGAGGCGAAGGCATAATTATTGTTGAAAAAAAAGATTTAAATAAAACCCTAAAAAAAATAATGGGTGCAAATATACATAGCTTGATAAAAGACTTAAATAGTGAATACGCATATTGGTCTAGATACAAAGAAAATATCTTTCTAGTAGAAAGCTTTGAAAAATCCAAATGTATTTTGGTAGATAAAAAAAAATACGATGCTACGATGAGAATTGTTTTTGTAATGAGTAACAATGAAAAAACAATTGATTTTAAAATAATAGGAGCATACTGGAAATTACCAGTTAAATCTATATCAGAAAAAGGCTCTCTAAATGATAAGCATAAGTCAAAAATAACAAGATGTTCTACCGGCTCGGCACCTGTAAACAATGAAGATATAAATAATGTTGGTAAAATTATGGAAAAAATAATCCCAAAAATATACAAAAAAATATTAGAGTTATAAACTGGTCCTATGTAAATTTATTTGTAGTTGTTAGTAGCCTTGGTTTGAGATTGTGGCAAATAATATTAAAAAAGGGAAGAGCAAATGATAAAAGTACAAATTCCAGCAGACGTAGCAAAAACTGCAGAAAAAAATTACATAGAAAATTATCTTGCAATAACAAAAGATACCGGCAAACTTTTTTTATTTGCTGGGGACCATAAAATAGAACATTTAAATAAAGACTTTTATGGCGAAAATATCCCCGCAGAAGTAAATGACCCAGAACACTTATTTAAAATTGCAAGCAAAGGAAAAATCGGAGCTTTTGTATCACACTTAGGTCTAATCTCACTTTATGGGCAAGATTACCCAGATATTAACTACATAGTAAAAGTAAATGCAAAAACAGACATCGTACCGGCAGAAGAAATGGACCCATTTAGCGGCCAACTTTGGACCATAGAAGATGTTTTGGATATGCAAAAAAACTCTGGATTAAAAATACGAGGCGTAGGTTATACAGTTTACTTGGGTAGTGAATATGAAAGTGAAATGCTTTCGCAAGCCTCTCATTTAATATATCAAGCTCATCACGCAGGACTTATTGCAATACTATGGATGTACCCACGAGGAAAAAGTGTGTCAAAAGAAATAGATGCCAACTTAACAGCTGGAGCAGCTGGCGTTGCTGCTGCGCTTGGAGCCGATTTTACAAAACTTATGCCTCCAAAAACACCAAAGTGTCTAAAGCAAGCCGTTGGCGCTGCTGGTAAAACAAAAATAATTTGCTCTGGCGGACCAAAAAAAGACCCTCATGCATTTTTACAAGAAATTCAGCACTATATACAAATTGGTGGTGCTTATGGTGTTGCTGTTGGACGAAATATTTACCAAAACACACTAGAAGATGCTGTTAAATTAACAGAAAAAATTTACTCACTTGTTTATACTGGCCATTAAAATAATACTTTTATTTATTAACCCCCTCCGGGGGGCTAACTTAGAGACAGCGTTAAATTAACAGAAAAAATTTACTCACTTGTTTATACTGGCCATTAAAATAATACTTTTATTTATTTCGCCCCGCAGGGGTGAAATATATCCATACCATTTTCCTACATAAATTTTAACAAAAATACAAGTCCCTCGACCCCTCGATTAACTCGGGGCGAACGGGAGAAGTAAGTATTTTCAAGCTTGCGTTATTTAATAAAACAGTGTTATATTTTTTACCGGCAAATGATATAATCCATAATTCGCCCCGCAGGGGGATATCAACCAGCCTACCTTTGGCACAAATCCATAATTCGCCCCGCAGGGGGATATCAACCAACCTACCTTTGGCACAAATCCATAATTCGCCCCGCAGGGGTGAAATATATCCCTCTACCCTTTGACAAACGGATTATAATCAAAATTATAAAAAGTAGCTAAAAGAATCCTGAAATTATTTGCCGGAGTTCCACAAATAACGGCTCCATTAGAATTAAAATCTTTTTCCCAATCAGGGTCCGTAAAAGGTCTGGCAAATGATGCACGAGTATATTCCAACTCTGCAGAAATATTAAGCTCTCCAAATTTAACCCTAAGCCTTGGTGCACAAATAAAAGTATAATCAATTCCAGTTGTAGCATTTTCTACCTGCAATAATGTTAGAAAATCAGGATCTGTGACACTTTCATCAAGACCCTCTGGATAACCTTTTACAATATTTTTTGATGCACCAAAATTTTTAGAGACACCTATAAAAACAGCCGGTTCAAAACTAGTTAATCTATTATAAATTATATCAGCCCAACATGCCAAAGTTCTTGTATTTATATAAATTTTTTCATCTGTTCTTTCATTTCTACTCAATACGTTATATCCACCTATCAAAGAATAAACATTTCCGTTTTCTGCATACGTAGCCTTCATCCTTATATCAAACGGATGAACATGTAATTTTGCAAACACAAAAGGATAAATAGAATCTACACCTTCTGTTGTTTTAAATGTCTTATTTTCACTTACTTCATCTATACAATCTAATTCTTTAAAATTAGCGCTAATCTCAGAATAAAGACGAGGAATTTCTGAATGATAATTTATTCCAGCCCCAAAGAGATGTTCTCCTACATTTAAATTAATTTGCCCATACAAATCAGGCATAGCTGCTGTACGAGAAGCTTTAGAATCAAATCTTTTTGATATTGCAAGAACAAATTCAAGCTGATCAATTTTATGCCTAAACTTAATTTGCGGAGCATATCTAAATGGATCATAAATTATACCCCTACCAAAAGAAATAGTTTCTGGAAAAAGTTCATCTAAAACTATCGGATGATAATACTGCCCAAACATCACGCTAGAATTTTCCCATTCAAATTTTGCAAATGCTTTTTTCAACCTAAAAAGACTAACAGTATCATCATTTATACCAGAGAAATCACCTTCAATCTGAGCTCTTGATATTGCGTCCCATATATCTGGACCCTTAACATTCAAAGTTAGCGTCCCTCTTACGCCAGACATATTAAACTGACTCTTATCATTTATATCAAGACCTGTTGCATCCAATTTTTGTGGCGCTGGAAATAATGTATATTCATTATACTTGTATCCAATGACTTGACGAGTATCATACATCCCTTCAATAGCAACATAACCCTGCAAATTAATATCAAATTTTCTATCAACTTGTTTAGGAAAAAAATCATATTCCATAGCAGGCTTTTCTTGTGCTGCATCTTTTTTTAAGGAATCTTGATCTTTTTTTGATAATTCTTTTTTATCTCCATTTTCTTTTTTTAAATCACTTGTATCTAAATTTAAATCTCGCAACTCTTGTTCAACAGACTGCTTACGACCAATATCTCTTATTTGAGATATTGGTAATAATTCTTCTTGAGCCAGCAAATTAAAACCAAATAAACTAGCCTGAAAAAACAATAAAAACTTAAAAAAATACTTCATTAGTAAAGCCCTTTTAATATAAAAACTAATACCTAAAACGTATAAATAACACTAAATATAAGCCTAATGTCACTTGCAGGTTTTGCATTTACAACTTTTGCATTACAATCATAATCATCTTGCCAACCAGCTTGCAAAGAATTTTTTGCAAATGCTGCTCTATAATACCCTGCTTCAAGCCCAAAAATAAAATCTTTAACCTGCATTCTAGCCCTAGGAGAAATTTGAAACATATATTGAGCATCTTGCACCAGAGAATTTACATTAATCAAAGAAAGATTAACATCTTTTTCTGCTACCTGCCTAGAATAACATTTTAAAATTTTTTTTGATGTTCCAAGATTTTTTGCAAAACCAATAAATACTGCCGGCTCAATCTTTTTACTATCAACAAAAACTATATCGGCCCAAATAGCAGCAGTTCTCATAGGAGCATAAATTCTTTCATCTGTCACAGCATTTCTACTTACAACACTATAAGAACCCATAATCCCAAAATTATTACCATTTTCTATATAAGTAAATCTAGTTTTTACAAGAAAATTTAAAAGCATTAATCTTGCAAAAATAAAAGCACTAAGCCCATTTACCTGCTCAGTTGTTTTATAACCATTATCAGTTTGCAACCTTGGAACTTCTGCATGATAATTAAGCCCTGCTCCAAAAATATATTTATCACTTAGTTTTAAATTTAATTGCCCAAAAAGATCTGGCATTGCAGCTCTATTTGACGCAATCGAATCAAATACTTTTGCAACTGATAAAATAAATCTAAATTTATCAATACGATGAACAATCCTTATCATTGGACTTCTCCTACTTGGATCATAGCCAAGTCCCTCACTGCCAGAAACCGGGGTAGGATAAACATTATCTAATGCCAATGGATGGAAAAAATGTCCAAAGCGCATCTCCGTATTTTTCCACAAAAAACTAACATAAGCGCTACTTAAATTTGTTATTCCAGCTATATCATTTTTTATTCCGCTAAATGCAAACTCTATCCGACCAAGAACTTTTGCACCCCACAAATCTGGTCCAGAAAATAAAGACTTTATACTCGCATTAAGCGCAAACATGTCAGACTGATCTTTATCATTAATATCCAAGCCTGTTGCATCAAGTTTTTGCGCAGATGGATAAAACAAAACAGCATCTTGAACCAAGCCAACAAATTGATTAGAATCATAAGAAGCTGCTGAGGCAACCTGACCTGTAAAAAAATATTTAAATTTTTTATTTTCTTGCTCAAAATATTTTTCTACAACATTATCTTTTGCTGCTAGCCTAACTTGTGCTGGTGGAAGCATCTCTCGATGCTGCATACATTTTAAACTACATATAAAAAAAACTTGTAAAAACACTAAAAAAAAGAGCAAACTAAATTTTTTATACTTAATATTCTTCATTATTATTCTACTAATATTGCCAAAAAATTTTAAAATTAAACGCTTCAAAACATACTCCCAACAAAAATGGAAGACAAAATATATATACATGATAAACCAAAATATAAAATTTAAAACTCAAAATATTATATAAATATTATTTAACTTGCAATCTGAAAAAGAGAGTTTTATTTTAAAATTTTATCTTGCCTTAGTGCTCACATCTGATATCTTAATGTGCAAACACGGTAATTAAGCATACCCTCTTAATAATATAGTTGGGTATATGGAGACAATATGAATTTTGAAGTAAATTTTGCAACAGAAAAACAAATAAACCCTATAGTCTTGATAGTAGGAACAAGGCCCGAGGGAATCAAAATGATCCCACTCTATAAAGCTCTAAAAAATGCCAACCTCCCAACTCTTTTATGCTCAACAATGCAACATGACGAATTACTTTATCAAGTTTTTGACGCTTTTGATGTTAAACCAGATTTTAATCTAGAAATAATGCGTCAGGGCCAAGATCTTTTTTATCTAACAAATTCTATTTTACAAAAAACAAAAGAGCTTTTTACAAAAATAAAGCCATCATTAATAATTGTACAGGGAGATACAACATCTACTATGGCAGCAGCTCTTTCTGCATTTTATCTAAACATACCAATTGCACATGTAGAAGCTGGACTAAGAACTGATGACATAACACAACCTTTTCCAGAAGAAGCAAATAGACGAATCGTAACACAAATAGCAAAATACAACTTTGCACCAACAGAAATTACCGCAAAAAATCTAATCTCTGAGAATGTTAACCAGGCAAATATATTTATTACTGGCAACACTGTTACTGACGCTCTTAGAATTATACAAGAAAAATTCACTCAAAATTTTAAAGAAAATTTTAAAGAAATTATATCGCCAGAAATTAAAAATATTATTACAAAATGTAAGCTGGAAAATAAAAAAATTATTCTTCTCACAGCCCACAGAAGAGAGTCATTTGCCCAAGATAAAAATGGAACAAACGGAATAAGCAAAATTCTAAAAACTATGCAAAAAATTTTACAAAAAAACCCGAACACATTTTGCATTTATCCATTTCATCCAAATCCAAATGTTATTCAAGAAATAGAAAAAACAAATATCAGCAACCTAGAAAACATTTATCTCTGTGAGCCTATAAGTTATAGCAATATGGTTTATGTAATCACAAATTCGGATCTAATATTAACAGACTCCGGAGGCATACAAGAAGAAGCTATCGCCCTTTCAAAACCTGTTTTAGTTTTAAGAGAAAAAACAGAACGCATGGAAGGTGTCCTTGCCGGGCTAGCAAAAATAGTTGGCACAGATGAAACAAAAATAGAAAAATATATAAACGAATATATAAACGAAACAAATAATTTAAACGCTTTTTTAAGCACTGCTTTAAGCACAGGCGCAAATAATATTTATGGCGATGGATATGCAAGCGAAAAAATAACAGAAATAATAAAACAAGAAATTAGTAAAAATAATATCAAGATACAAGTATCGCAGACACACGTGTCGCAGACACACATGTCGCAGACACACATGTCGCAGACACACGTGTCTAAAAAACAAGAAATTGATTTTTTCAGCACAGGCAGCACGTTAGTTACAAATAATCTAGAAAATAAAATTTTAATGAAAACTGGGAGCTTAGATATGAACCAAAAAGAAAATAATATATTAAATAAAGTATGCATGATCGGACTTGGCTATATAGGACTCCCAACGTCTATAATACTAGCAGAAAATGGTCTTGAAGTAACAGGTTTTGATATAGATGCAAAACGTGTAGATAGTATAAATTCAGGAGACCCTGTAATTGAAGAACCTGAAATTTATGAAAAATTACACGTGGCTCTAAGCTCAGGTAAATTCAAAGCAACTACAAAAATAGAACCCGCCAATTATTTTATAATTGCTGTTCCAACACCATTTAAAGAAAACAATTTAGCAGACTTATCCTATGTTGATAGTGCTGCAAACTATATCTGTACAGTACTGCAAAAAGGCAATACTGTACTTCTAGAATCAACTGTGCCAGTAGGGGCAACAGACTCTCTCGCCCGCACCATAGAAGAAAAAACAAAATTGATCGCGGGACAAGATTTTTATGTTGCACACTGCCCAGAGAGAGTTTTGCCTGGAAAAATATTCCAAGAACTTGAACAAAATGATAGAGTAATCGGCGGAATAAACCAAGAATCTGCTTACCAGTCGTCACTTTTATACAAAACATTTGTTAAAGGTCAAATTTATTTAACAGATTCCAAAACCGCCGAAATGGTGAAATTAGTAGAAAATAGTAGCAGAGACGTGCAAATAGCATTTGCACACCAAGTTGCTTCTATGGCAAAAGATGCAAACCTTAACGCAAACGAAGTTATAGAACTCGCAAACAAGCACCCAAGAGTAAATATTTTACAGCCAACATGTGGAGTTGGCGGGCACTGCATAGCAATAGATCCTTGGTTTTTAGTCGAGTCTTTTCCAAATAGCTGTAGCCTTATAAAATCTGCAAGACAAGTAAACGATAATAGGCCACTAGAAGTTATTGAAATTATCACGCAAAAAATTAATTCTTGGGACTTAGAAAATAAAAAAACCTGCTCCGAATCTTGTAAAAATTCGCACTGCACAAATAGCGACAATACCTGCGATAAAACCTGTACTAATATGTGCGATAAAATTTGCAGCAAAATGTGCAATGTACTAGTTTTAGGCTTAACGTACAAAGCTGATGTGGACGATCTTAGAGAATCCCCAGCGCTGCAAATTGCAAAAGAATTGTGCAAAAATAAAAATATAAATTTATTTGTATCAGAACCAAACATAAGACAACAAAAACTAAAAAGTTTATTTGAAACACAAGCAATTTCAACACAAGAAGGCATAGAAAAATCTGATATAATTATTTATCTTGTCGGGCACAAGAGATTTAAGGCAATTGATCAAAAAGTATTAAAAAATAAAATAATTTTGGATTTTTGTGGAATAACAAATAAACCACGTTTAAATAATTCGCAGACCAATATTTTTAGCGCAAATAATATAGAAAATATAAACACTAATATATTAAATAAAGGCGAAAATATTTTCTATTCAAGCAATAAAGAATAATAAAAAATATAATTAATTTAAAAATAGAAAGCGACCGAAATGAGACAAGTTTTTGTAGACAACAATAGCGATAATGCCGTAAAAGAAATATGCCGACCATACCTAGATTGCGACCATGTTTTGATAGCCGTAAAATACTCTTTCTTGTTATCCGGAGCTGCAATTTCTTATATAGAAAAAACTAAAGAAAATATTTTCTTGAACGAAGTTCCAAGCAAAATAAAACGTGTTATAAAATCTGTTTCTAAGCATGTCAGCGATCAAAACACTTACCAAAATACGAACACAATAAATAATACACTAAGAAATCAAGTAGAAAATCTAGGCTATTCATGTTCTGGAAAAGTTGTAGCTGTTGGTAAAAATGTAAAAAATATTCAAGAAGGCGATCTTGTAGCTTGTGCAGGTGCAAATTTTGAAAAAGACGCAGATATGTTATCTGTACCACAAAATTTGGTTGCAAAAATAAATAATGAACAATTTCTAAAAGATGCAAGTTTAACAAAAATTGGAGCTGTTGCTCTGCAAGGCATAAGGAATGCAAGCCTACAAATAGGTGAAAATGTTTGTATAATAGGAATGGGCGTTGTTGGACAACTAGCGTTGCAACTAGCAAACCTATCTAGCTGTAGCGTTATAGCAATAGACATTATCGAAGAGCGATTGTCTCTGGCAAAAGAACTTGGAGCAGTAGAAACATATTTATCGACAGAAGAAAATATTTCAAACGAAATAGAATTTCTTACAAACCATCAAGGCGTAGATTGCACAATAATAACAGCTTCATCAAAAAGTGATTTTTTAATTCAACAAGCTATAAAAATAACACGAAAAAAAGGCAAAATAATTATAGTTTCTGACATAAGTTTAAATATTGAGAGAGGCGAATTTTATAAAAAAGAAATAGAATTAATTGTATCAGCCTCTTATAATCCAGAAAAACCTTATTGCATAGATAACTGTAGCTGCTGTGATACAAATAAAGACTATCCATACGAAATTATAAGATGGACAGAAAATCGCAACATGCAAGAATTTATAAAGTTAATAGAAAATAAAAAACTAAATTTAGAAAAATTAATAACAGACAAAGTAGAAATAAATAATATAGAAAATGCATATAATATGCTTAAAAATAAAACAACTTTAGGCATAATATTGGATTATCCAGAAAAAAAACCTGAAATAAAAAATTCGGCAACAACTGAACTCCGAAGATCCTGGGGGACAAGCAAGAATGTGAATAATTCGCACGCGAATAATTCACAAGTAAGTTTTAAGCCGGCAAAAAAAGATATAATAAAGGTTGGAATGATTGGAGCTGGCGAATTTTCTAAGCAACATATTTTTCCAATAATATCACAACAAGAAAATGTAAAAATAAACAGCATAGCAGATAAAAGCTTGTCTAACTTATTAAACACATCAAAAATATATGGCGCACAACAATGTTTTAATAGCTACCAAGAATTTTTTGAAAAAGATTCTTCTGACATTATAATTATCTCATCTGAACACAAATATCACTGCACACAAGCTATAAACGCTATGGAAGATGGAAAAGCCGTATTTTTAGAAAAACCTATGGCAACAAATTTTCAAGAGCTTGAAAAAATAAAAAACTTTTTAGATAAAAATAATGAAACTCCATTTTGTGTTGACTATAGCCGATCATTCTCTCCTTTTATAAAAAAAATAAAAAGTGAATTAGCAAGCAGACACTCTCCATTAATAATAAATTATCGTATGAACGTAGAACTTCTAAAGAAAAATAATTCTGCACAAGAAGATATGGGAGCTGGAAGAATAATTGGCGAAGCTTGCAGCATACTAGATATTTTTTACTTTTTGGTAAATTCAAAACCAATATCAGTATCTGTCGAATCAATAAATACATCTAATGCTCAACTTTTCCCTACAGATAATTTTTGTGCACAAATAAGCTTCCAAGATGGCTCTATATGCTCATTAACTTATACATCTCTAGGCAGCCAAGAAATTGGCAGGGAGAGAATGGAATTATTCTTCGACGCAAAATCTATTGTCATGGAAGATTATAAGATTTTATCAGGTTTTGGCATGAAAAAATCTTTTAACGAATATCTACAAATACCAGACAAAGGCCGATCTGCACTTATTGGAAGTTTTTTTTCTAGCTTAAAAGAAACAAAATTTACCCACCCAATAAGCACACAAAGACTTTATGATGTTGCAAATTTAACTTTAATAATTGATAAACTCGCATGCCAAAACGGTGGAAGTGAGATTTTAAAATAAAAAAAATAAAACAAGAGAATAATATGAAACAAAAAAAATTATCACAAATAATTATAATAACTATACTTATATCTGGCCAATACCTATCTGGCCAAAACAACAAAAATTCATACATGCACACAAATTCAAAAATTTATGTAGCTGGACACAACGGACTTGTTGGGTCTGCAATTGTAAGAAATTTACAAGCTTCCGGTTTTTCAAATATAGTAACGCACTCATCAAAAGAAATTGACCTGCGAGACCAACAACAAGTTGATAATATGTTCGCAAAAGATAAACCAGAATTTGTGTTCTTAGCCGCTGCAAAAGTTGGCGGCATACAAGCAAATAAAACCTACCCAGCTCAATTTATATACGATAATATTATGATACAAGCAAACATAATAAATGCTGCATACAAGCATAATGTAAAAAAACTTTTATTTCTTGGTTCATCATGTATATATCCAAAAATGTGTTCTCAGCCAATAAAAGAAGAATATCTTTTGACCGGCGCACTTGAAGAAACAAATGATGCTTATGCAATTGCAAAAATTGCTGGCATAAAAATGTGTCAATCATATAACAAACAATACAACACAAATTTTATTTCATGCATGCCAACAAATTTATACGGCCCAAATGACAATTTTGATCTACAAAACTCACATGTACTTCCTGCACTTATCAGAAAATTTCACGACGCAAAAATACAAAATCTTCCAAGTGTTACTATTTGGGGTACAGGCAAGCCATTTAGAGAATTTCTACACGTAGATGATTTGGCTCAAGCAGTTGTTTTTTTAATGCAAAATTATAATGACTCGGAGATAGTAAATATTGGAACAGGTTCTGATATTACAATACAAGATCTTGCAATTCTAATAAAAAAAATAGCTCAGTATGACGGCCAAATTATATTTGATACCCGAGCGCCAGACGGCACACCAAAAAAGCTGCTTGATATAACAAGAATTAATTCACTCGGCTGGAAAGCACAAATATCACTTGAAGACGGCATAAAAAGCACACTAGACTGGTATATTAATAATATTATAAATTAACAAATACTTAATTGCTTTTTATCAGAATCTTAGATATTTTTTATAAAAGCAACTAAAAATATTTTAAAATAAAAAAACAGGAAAGCGAGAAAACACAATGAAAGCAAAAATATTAACAGCCATGCTAATTACAATAATTTTTAATCAATACTCATTCACAGGGCAAGTAAAAAAAGCTCTAATAACAGGAATTACTGGCCAAGACGGGTCTTATTTAGCAGAGTTTTTAATAAACAAGGGCTATGAAGTCCATGGCATTAAGCGCAGATCATCATCTCTAAATACAAGTCGAATCGACCATTTATTTAAAGATGAACATGAATATAAAAATAGAAGATTTATTTTGCATTATGGAGACATGACTGATTCTACAAATTTAATACGCATAATCCAAGAAGTTAAACCTGATGAAATTTATAATTTGGCAGCACAAAGCCATGTCGCAGTGTCGTTTGAAACTCCAGAATACACAGGTCAAGCAGATGGACTAGGAACTCTAAGAATTTTAGAAGCTATAAGAATTTTAGGCCTAGAAAATAAAACACGATTTTATCAAGCATCAACTAGCGAACTTTATGGCGACACGCTAGAAACACCACAAAACGAAAATACAAAATTTAAGCCCTGCTCACCATACGCTACTGCAAAATTGTACTCATATTGGATAACCATAAATTATAGAGAGGCATACAATATTTTTGCATGTAATGGAATTTTATTTAATCACGAATCGCCAAGAAGAGGTGAAACTTTTGTAACAAGAAAAATTACGCGCGCAGTTGCACGCATAAAACATGGACTACAAAAAGCACTTTACCTTGGAAATTTAGACTCTAAAAGAGACTGGGGCCACGCCCAAGACTATATCGAAGCTATGTGGCTTATGTTGCAACAAGATAAACCTGATGATTATGTAATAGCAACTGGAGAGACGCACACTGTTAGAGAATTTGTAACTAAAGCCTTTGCGCATGCCGGCATAGAAATAGAATTTTCTGGAACAGGAGTAGATGAAGTAGGTTTCGACAAAAAAACTGGCAAACAATTAGTTTTTATAGACCCAAAATATTTTAGACCTGTTGAAGTAAATTTACTACTAGGCGATCCTAGCAAAGCTTATAAAAAACTTGGATGGCAACCAAAAACAAAATTTAATGACTTGGTTAAATTAATGGTTGAGCATGACTTAAAAGATGTAGAAAAATTGATAAAAGAAAAAACATGCTAAAATAAAAAAATTAAAAATTTTATAAAAAATATAGCATACACTAAAAAAAGGGCTGTAACATGTATTTGAATAAAAAAATCCCCCAAACTTATATCGTAACAATACTTTTTACAATTATATTTTTTTCAAACTTAACTCAAGCAAATGCTGAAACCAAAGATACAAATAAAAATATCACCATAAAAACGCCATGCGCCGAAATTCCTGACTTTTTATATGATAGCTTTACAAAATATGGCAGAATTCCAGTTCAATACAGAGTTCTAGACGAAAGCTACACAAGCAGCAACCCTATTGTTTTTACCAAAGAATGGATAAAAAATCTTGTTGATGCAGCAAATTTCAGAAATACTTACTACTATGGCAGAACAGATTATTACTTGTACCAAGCTATTGAAAAATACTTGCCTTACATAAAAAATAAAGAGATAGGAGTTTTGGGATCAAGATTACCTTGGTACGAAGCGATCATAATTTCTTTCGATGGCTCACCAACAACAATTGAATACAATAAAATTATTAGCCAAGATGACCGACTAAAAGTTATGACTGTAGACGAATACGATAAAAATCCTAAAAAATTTGATACCCTTGTTTCTATTTCAAGCCTTGAACATGATGGACTTGGACGCTATGGAGATCCTCTCGATCCAGACGGAGACATAAAAGCAATGGCAAAATGCAAAAGTATGCTAAAAGAAGGCGGCCTTTTATTTTTATCAGTACCTGTAGGCAAAGATCTATTATATTGGAATGTTCATAGAGTTTACGGAGAAATAAGATTACCATTATTACTTGATGGCTGGGAAATAGTAGACTCATTTGGATATAATGAAGAAGATAAACAAAATAATAGTGAATTTGTTCAAGGCAGCGGACATCAACCAGTTTTTGTACTTAAACCAAAATATAACTAAATAATTTACAAGCCTATAATTCTAAAAATAATTAAATATTTATGGCTATAATTATACTTATTAATAAAATTGTAGCCATAAATAAAAGTATAAAAAGAGAGATCATATGAAGCAAAAAATAATCTCACTAATAACACTTGTTATATTTATATCAAGTTCAAATATATCAAAAACAAATTCAACTAATAATCAAAAAATTATTAACATAAAAAAAGAAAGAAAAAATGCAAAAATTTTATAAAAATTTACCAGTACTGGTAACAGGCGGCGCAGGCTTTATCGGCTCCTACATCGTCGAAAAATTAGTATCACTTGGCGCAAAAGTTACAATAATTGATGATCTTTCTTCTGGAAATCTAAAAAATCTAGATAACGTAGCAGGCAAATATAATTTTATAAATAAAAGTATTACAGATATGGACGCTTGCCTACAAGCAACATGTGGCCAAAAAATTATTTTTCACTTGGCCGCATTTATTTCTGTCCCAGAATCGATAGCAAAACCAGATATTTGCCACAAAATAAATGTAGACGGCACCTTTAATATTTTAGAAGCCGCAAGAATTAATAAAGTTGAACGACTCGTATTTTCATCCTCTGCCGCAACATATGGCCCTACAACAGCAATATGCAAAGAGGATATGGCTCCGGATCCACAATCACCTTATGGTACAACAAAATTAATTGGCGAATATTATTTTAAGCAATACGCTACAAATTATAATTTAAATACTGTAGTTTTGAGATACTTTAACGTTTTTGGTGATCGACAAAATCCTAATGGCGCTTATGCCGCTGTTGTTGCAAAATTTACAGATTCGATGCGAAATAATAAACAAATTACAATATTTGGTGACGGATTACAAACACGAGATTTTGTACCAGTTGAATCTGTAGCTGAGGCAAATTTAACAGTTGCTATGCTTGATAAAAATTTAATGAACGGCCAAATATTTAATGTAGGTACCGGTAAAAGCGTAACACTTCTCGATCTTGTAGAAATGCTAAAAGAAAAATTCCCAAACTATAAACAAGAATTACAATTTAAACCTGCTCGAGATGGTGATATTAAATACTCACAAGCTGATTGCTCAAAATACCAAAGTTTAAATATTTAAATTTAAAAATAATTAAAAGGAAGACTATGAAAAAAAAATTATTTAATCTAATTATCTTTACAGTCATATTTTTTAATTTTAAGCAGAATTGTTCTCAAACTCAAACTTTAACCTCAAAAAACAATATTTATTATGAAAAATTTAAAGACTTGCTTTTAGTTATTAATTTTAATCATCCTCATTACTCAAACATACCATTTTTAAAAAAACTATATTCCCCAATCTTTAAAAATATTGTTTTTTATGGAGACAAGCCAGATCCAAATGTTTGTCGTGTATATACACAAAATGGAATTTTCATGACAAATATTTTACCTGATGTATTAACTAGATTTCCTCAATTTAAAGGCTATCTTATTTTACAAGATGACTGTATTCTCAACTTTTGGAATTTTTTATCTCTAGATCAAAATAAAATTTGGTTTTCAACTCGATTCACTAATAATGGTAAAACTGGAATTAGTGTTGTAAAACTTACTAACGGCGAGTATGTATCAGGATTTGACTGGGGATTCTGTTGGAACATAGGATATAATTTTGCTTGGTGGGCTGAGGGAACAGGATTAACTATAATAAAAACAATGAAAAAAGCTTATCTTAATTTTACAAAAGAAGATAAAATTATTTTAGAAGAAAATATAGGAATAGGAAATGTAGCAGCTAATCCTTGTGATTTTTTTTATTTTCCTAGCCGCTTTAGGGAGGGAATTATTAGGTTATCTCCAGCTTTCAACCTTGTAGAGCATGAAGCTGCTATTCCAACAATGTTTTGCTCATTAGATTTAATTAAAAACTGGGAAAATCTATATATATGTCAAGGACAGGGGCCTATAAATAGTAAAAATTATCCGAAGGAATTACATTGGGCACATCCTGTGAAATTTTCAAATTCAAATAACAGAGCTATTATTTCTGAAATATTTAATAAAATGTTACTAGAACAAAACTAGATTATTTTATAAAAATAAAATAAGTGCTAAATATCACAAAAATTATTTAGCACTTATTTTATTAAAATCATTTATCCAAGCCATTAATAAATCTAATTCTTTATTTTTCAAAAATTTATTATCTATCAAATCTTGAAACAATTTATGCATATTTTCTAAATTATTATCTGTATACAAAGCTTTCCATTGGCTTAAAAACTCAACCAATTTTCCACTTTTTATATATAAATCATCTTCCAAAGCAAAATCTTTTAATAAATCATGATTATTTCTTTCTTGCACTGCACTTGGACCAGAAAATGCTAACGACAATCCAGATAACTGTATAAGTTTTTGAGCATAATAACCTCGCCAAATATCTGAAACTCTCATAGATACAGAACCTGGAATATATAAAGTAAAAAACGCTTTTTTATGAAAGAACGTATTTTGCGAATTAAACGGACAATAGATCCCTGGGGCTAAAACACACGCCTGTTTTTTTGTAAAAATTATATTACCAGCATGAAACCGTGTTAACCTATAAATCGCATCAATGTCTGGATCACCATTCACGAGCCCCTGTTCAATACCAATTTCAACATTACTATTTTCCAAACTACTTTCTTCAAATTGTTCCAACAAATTAAATTCATGACTATTTTTTATATATTCTAATGGATAACCTCTAGGCCAAACATCTGGCTTTTCAAAATATGAATAAATATTTATACATCCATTTGGTCCAGATATTACCGGTAAAACAGTATTTTTTGACAATTCTTTTAATTCACCTAACGGTTCATTATCATCATCAGTGTCATAAATTATATTTGCACCATGCTCTATAGCATATAAATAACCTATATTTTTTCTACTATAATGATTCCATGGCAATAATTTCGCAAGTTCATAACCAAGCGACAACTGTCTTTCTGGGCTTAAATACTCACAATTTTCTAATGACCAATCTTTTGGTGTTTTTTTATCTCCCACAACTAACAAGTGCCATCCTTCAATTTGAGCCAACTTTTTTACTTGCGCCGTTGGATATTGTATTGACGTAATAACTATCCATTTATCGTATGAAAATAACGATAAATTAAAAACTAGTGTATAATTAACTAACAGAAATAAAACGTATAATTTAAATCTATACCACATTAAAAGCCCCTAATTATAAATATATATCTAATAATTTATACAAAAATATTATAAAAAAATAAGTTTTGCTAAAGCTTCTTTAATAGGATAATTTTTATTTAAACCTACATGAACACTTTGATCTCCTAAAGCCTTATTAAATGAACCATTTGAGTCCGCATAAAGATAATATACATCCAAATATTTTATATTATTTAACAAGCAAGCTTCTTTTAACTTACTATTCAATTTTTTAGTTATATTAACTCTATCTTCAATAGTCCCATAGTAAGGGAATGCGTGATTAAATCCTCTATTTGTTGGTGGCAAAACGCTCATTATAACGCAATTAATATTATTATAAAATACTCTATTTTCATTTATAGTCGCAACATAATTATTTACAAGCGTATTTATAATCTCTTCTAGACAACGTTTTTTTTGATCTCTTTGTCTTCCAATATGGCAACGCACATCTATTTCACCAAAAACAAAAACTACAATATCATTTTCCAATACGTTATATTTTTTTATATCTAAAGTATTCAGTCCATCTTTACCAACACCATGCATTGTTTTATCTACAATCCAATGAATAGAAAATGGTATTTTAAAATCATTATAAATAAAGATATGGTCATTTCCCGTTAACTCAAAAGACAAACCTCGACTACCATCACGAAAACATGCTATAGAATGACTATCCCCAAAAACATGTACATTAGGAATATTATCAATAGAAGCTTTTAAAGATACATAAAGTAAAGTAAACACAAATAAAAAATATAAATTACATCTAAAAAACATTTTATCCCTCTCTAATTTTTTTCCTAAAAAATAACAATCTTATTTTATCCTGGGCAAGAGCCACAATTTTTATACAATATTTTAAAACAACCCAAGCATTTACATATTAATACTTTTCACGATTAAAATTAAATGATCTTACAATTTTTATTAAATTGTTTGCTCAATAAACAAAAAACTCGCTCATCTTTCTTTTTTTATTTTTCAACAACTATAATTTAATCGCGTTCTAAATACTGATATTAAATATTTGCAGTAAAATTACTTACGTGTGTCAAATTTTAAATATGTAAAATTTGATGATTTTATTCAAATAGCTAAAATACACATACAACAAACTCTTTGCGCAATTATAAAATATAAGCAAATAATTTTACTTTAATATTATTATTAATTTTAAAAATTAAGTTGACTAAGCCTAACACTTTGTTATTTTTCTTATAAACTCGAGCATCAATATCAAAAAGGGATAAAAATAATGATAATAATAAAAAACTACCACATATATCTATACCCCGTAATACTCTTTATAACAATCATAACTTTTCCCGGCTGTTTTGACAAAATTGGTAGCAAAAACGAATACAAAGATAAAACAAAGTTTAAAAAACTTGCTACAAAGCTTTATGTCGACTTTGATACATCAATGCAATCTGAAAAATATAAATCTAAAATAGATTCCAATAGACCTCTTTTTAATTTTTTTAGATACTATTACGACAAAAACAGCCTTGATACTGCAATACCTCAAGAAATATGTAAAGTGCCAAAAATTTTACATTACATATGGCTAGGAAAAAAATTACCAGAGCAATACATGCAATATTTAAATAGCTGGTTTAAATATCAACCAGACTGGACTTATGTATTTTGGGTAGATAATAGTAAAAATTATGATCTTGGTGAACTTAAAAATTTTGATCTAGATGATCTAAAAAAATACCTAGAAGCTTCAAATATAAATAATTTACCTGAACAAAAAAAGATTGTAATTGATGTAAAAAATATAAACTTTGATAATAAAAAATTTTTTTATGAATCGAGAAATTATGGCCAAAGATCTGATATTTTAAAATGGGAAGCACTTTACAGATTTGGTGGCGTATACATAGATGTTGACTTTGAGTGTATAAATCCACTAGACATTCTCAATCACACATACGACTTTTATGCTGGCATACAACCTCTAGACACAGGCATTATTCAACTCGGATCGGCCATAGTTGCAGCATGCCCACATCATCCAATACTAAAAAGATGCGTTGAAACAATAAAAGACGATTGGATACATCAACAGATAACAGTTTCAACCGGAGCTCTTCACTTTACAAAAGCATTTTGTGAAGGTGTAAACAATAACAATTTTATAAGCATAGCCTTACCTGCAAATTATTTTTATCCATGTGGATACGAAGAACAAAGACTGCCAAGAAAAAATTGGCTAAAACCAGAATCATTTGCTATACACCATTGGGCTGGTAGTTGGTTAAAACCTGACGGTTGGGACCAAAGAGATGCGTAATTATAAAAGCTATGCATATAAAAAAATAAATAAAATAATAATATAAACAAACAAAATAAAGGAGTTTTAAATAATGTTCAACAAAAAAAATATACAAATATTTATCTATGGGTCGTGCATTATCGGCACACTTAATGCTACAGAAATAGACATACAAAAACAAAGTCGGCCTAAAGAAATTCTAGTAAAACAAGAAGTAAATATATCACAAATAAAAAACACTCAAAATATAACTCAAGCACAAAAAGCTGATCTAATAATAATCTCAGAAAATAACCCACAATATTTACGCCAAATGATAGAATCTATATTAAAATACACTCCTAACATAGAAAAAATATATGTACTAAAAGACCCTTGTTATGGTCAATACAGAGATTTATATAATAGTATAAAAGATGATCACAATGAAGTTGAATTTATAAAAGTCGGACCATCAAACTTTAAGAGCATGTTAGAATCGATCGTACAATTAAATCATAATAAACATGTGCTAATTTCTACAAGTAATATAATTTTTACAGATTATGTTGATTTTAATAAATTAATAAAATTTATTGATCAAAAAAATTCTCCATTATTTTATTTAAACCCATGCGATCAAAAAGATATATTAAAACAAGAAAATCAAAGCTGCTTTAATAATTTAAAAGATTCTGAAAATCAAAAATTATCTGGCGAAACTAATCTAACGCAAAACACAGAAAATTTGGAAATTCTAGATAATGAAGCTACAGAAGAAAGTCCAATTGAACAGGAAAATGTATTTATGTGGCAATTTAAAAATAATTTTACAAAAAATACCCCTAATATGGCACTATACAAAAAAAGCGATCTTCTTGATACAATCACGCCATTAGATTATACTTGCTTGCAAGAGTTACTAAAGATATTGAGCAATTAATTATACCATACCGGTTTCGCGAGTATAGCTAACATATCTATATAGAGCTATAAAAAAGAAAGAGAAGTAATGCGAGCAATAAAAAATAATTTTTGCACGAGTAAATTTATAAAACTAATAGTATTATCAACAGCGATAACCTGGCTTTTTACTTTTGCCTCACTCACACAAGCACAAAAAGCTGACTTAGTTATATTTTCATATAACAGACCAATTCAATTATATGCACTTTTAGAATCAACAAATTTATATATAACAGGCCTTGACGAAGTACATGTAATTTATAGAACCTCAAATGATAAAGGTGAAATTGCTCAAAATTATGAACTTGGCTACCAAGAAATACAAAAAATGTTCCCATATGTTATTTTTCACAAACAAGGCCAAAATCCTTATCTAGACTTCAAGCCGCTGACACTAAAAGCAACTTTTGACTCGCCTTCAAAATATATAATCTTTGCTGTCGACGACATAATAGTTAAAGATTTTATAGATGTAACACGTAGCATAGATCTACTTGAACAAACTGGCGCTTATGGCTTTTACTTTAGACTCGGACTAAATATTAATTATTGCTATATGCTCAATAGACCAGATCCAGCACCAAAAATAATAAAAATTGCAGACGATGTTTATGCATGGAAAATACAAGATGGTGGACCTGGCGACTGGGGATATCCAAACACTGTTGATATGACACTTTATAGAAAAAGTGATATCGAGCAAGAATTTAGGTCAATGGTGTACAAAGCTCCAAACCCACTAGAAGGCCATTGGTCAGTGAGCCCAAAAGTGCCACAAATAAAATCCAAATTTGCCCTATGCTACCAAGAATCAAAAATAGTAAACTTGCCAATGAACCTTGTCCAAGATGTTTATAACAATAGAAATATGAATGCAATATCACCAAAAGAACTTTTAAATAAATTTAATCAAGGACTAAAAATCGATATTTTACAACTATATAAAATAAATAATAAATCTGCACATATAGATTATATTCCAAGTTTTATAATGAGATAAAATAATATAAAACATAAAAAACAGGAGAAAAAATGCGAATAAAAATATTATCAGCAATACTACTGACAATAATTTTAAGTCAAAAATTAATTGCAAAAGAAATAGAACAAAAGCATATTGTTGTATTAAATTGTAGCTACAATAATGAAAAATGGTACCAAGAAAATATAAAATCTTTCACAGATCAAGACTATAAAAACAAAACAATGCTTTATATTGATGACTGCTCGCCTGACGGCACAGGAGATCTTGTACAAGAATATATAAAAAATAATAATCTAGAAAATGAAGTAATTTTAATAAAAAATCAAAAAAACATGGGCGCAATGGCCAACCAATATAATGCTATAACTTCATGCAAAAATGATGACATAATAGTAATCTTGGATGGCGACGACCTATTTGAAGACAATAAAGTATTATCATTCATAAATCACGTTTATCAAGATCCAAATGTATGGTTAACTTATGGCCAATTTAGATATATGTCAGATAGAAGACGTGGATTCTGCTCGCCAATTGATTTGAATATAGTAAAAAATAATACATTTAGAGAGTATGCAATGCACCCATCACATCTCAGAACTTTTTATGCAGGCCTATTTAAAAAAGTAAGAAAAGAAGACTTTATGTTTAACGGAGCTTTTTTAACAATGACGTGCGATGTTGCAGCAATGTTGCCAATGATAGAGATGTCAAGAGATGGACACTTTAGATTTGTCCCAAAAATTCTTTATGTTTACAACGATCTAAGCCCTATAAATGATCATAAAATAAATAGACAATTGCAATATGACCTAGACGTTTATATCCGGACAAGAGAAAAATATGATCCAATTATAAGCCCATTAATTGATTAATTTTTTTAACAATATTTATATAACTAGGAAAAAAATGAAACACATATCAAAATTTTTAATTTTTTTATTATCACTAACAATAGTTAACAGCAATCTTGAAGCAGAAAGAAATAAATATCAAAGTAATTTAGAATATAAAACAAAAGAAAATACAAACACAAACTACCAAAATAAAAATTTGGCTTCTGCGAAAAAATTAAAAAATACCATATCTCCACAAATAAAAGTCAATACAGATGATTACGACCTAAACTGCATAGCAAAAACATTAGCAAGCCTTTCTTTTATAAAAACTTACAGCAAAGAAATAACCGAAAAATCTATCGTTGTTATTATACCATCTTATAACAATATAAAATGGTACGAAAAAAACTTGGACATGGTTGCAGCTCAAAGTGAAACTTACACAAACTGGAGAGCAATATATATTGATGACTGCTCAAAAGATGGCACAGGTGATGCTGTTGAAAAATATATAACAGACCATAATCTTGGAAATAAAATTACTCTAATAAAAAATTCAGAAAATCATGGTGCAATGTGTAACTTATATAATGTTATAAACTCGTGCAAAGATAATGAAATAATCGTCACACTAGATGGAGACGACTGGTTCCCAAATAACAATGTACTTTTTTTTATAAATCAGGTCTACAAAGATGAAAATATATGGATAACATATGGTCAATATATAAAATATCCAAATAGAGAAATCGGACATTGCGAAGAAATTCCATATTCTGTTATAGAAAAAAATACTTTCAGATCATATAAATGGGTATCATCGCATTTAAGAACTTTTTATGCTGGGCTATTTAAAAAAATTAAAAAGGAAGACTTAATGAAAAATGGAACTTTTTATTCAGTAGCATGGGATTTGGCAATGATTTTCCCAATGCTAGAAATGGCCGGAAAACACTCAAAATTCATAGATCAGGTCCTTTATGTTTATAACTGTACAAACCCTATTAGCGACTGCGTAAAAAATTCAAAATTAGTTGTAAACTCTGACCACGAAATTAGAGCAAAACAAAAATATCGTAAAATAGATTCTCTAAATTAATTTTCATATAATAATAAATATAAAAAAGAATAAATAAATTTGAAGGGAGTACGTTTTAACAAAACGTACTCCCTTCAAATTTATTTATTCTTTTTTATAAAAAAACTATTTTGTATTGTCAATCAAATAAACCTGGTGAATCGAGTTGTAAACCTTATAATTTAAAACTTTCTCACCTTTTATATTAAATGGTGGATTACCAAGATCAATCTTATGACCACCCCCAATTGCAATATCAATATTTAAACTTGAAAGTGTTCCAGGATCAACTTCATTTGTTATTAAACAATACTTAAATTTTTTAAGTTGTGGGGAAAATTTAATAATATCGCTATTTCTCAAATGCTGAAAAACATGTTTACAAATAAAAAGATCAGCGCTTGGCAAATCTGACAATAAAAAGTTTTCGTGTACAAATTTTACATTATTAAGACTAAAAGTTTTTTTATTCTCTTCTATAACACTTCCAACCACATCATAGCCTATATAATTAACACCACTCCAATCCATATACTTAGAAAACTCCCAATCACCACATCCTGCATCAATAACACTTTTTATATTATGATCTTTCATAAATTTTTCTATATAAGCTATATATTCTTTTGTATTTTCCAATAATGAGCCACCGCCAGAAAAACCTTGTCCTCGATCATTTTTACCCCAAACTGCTTTATCATAAATCCAACTAAATACTTTTTCGTGCTCAGCCTTATCTGGAACCATAGCAACCATTATATTTTGTGTATACTCGCCTGCATCGCCACCTGGAATAAAAGTTATTACATAATTAGGGTTTATCTCTAAAATTTTATTAACAATTTGTTCCTTAGTAATATAATCAAAAACTATCTTGCCACAACAATGCATATCATCAATTAAAATAGTATGATTCTTAATATTATGCATTTTTATTTGCTCTAACTCTTGTAACAATGGGGTATTCTTTTTCTTTCCAGTATTATCTGGAATTGAACTATGACCATCTAACCAGAATGTAATAGATTCATTAATATCCTTAATAACATTCCACAACATTTTTCCAGAATCACCTTCAAAAATTTGTACATTATTTTTATTAGAAAAAACACTTCTCGCATTAACCGCATACCTGTGATCAATCTCTACAGAATATATTTTAGGAAATCCTGCCCTTAAAGCAAATCTTATTCCTTGCCCTAAATAAGTTCCTGTTTCAACAAAATAATTATTTGGAAACCTCTCAAACCCCTCAGGAGCCATATTGGCAAAAATTTTACTAGAAATTAACAAAAACAAACAAAATTTTTTCATTGATTTTCCTTTTTTAAAAAATATAACATTAATAATACATAACTAAATCCGATAATAATATAAAATATAATGTCTTACAACATAAATTTACTTCGCTACAAAACAAAAAAATAAAGTCTTTATTTGCCAGCTAGTAAACTATATTCACAATTTATAAAAAACCTGTTGGACTTGACAATATTGATACAAATAAAGTATAGTTTAGGAAATTGCTATTTATTAAAAATTACTCACAAAAGGTAGGAGAAATTATGAAGCATTTTATATTTATATTGACCTTGTTTTCTTTAACTACAAATACTAGCCTAAATATAAAAACAATGTACAATTTTACCCAAGACCCTATAGATGTCGTTATTCCATGTCATGAGAAAGATACTCGCACCCTTGAGCTTGCAATAAAAGGAATAATAGAAAACGGCTCAAATATCAGAAAAGTAATTGTTGTATCTGAAAAACAATTATCAACAATTGCTGAATGGGCACCAGAAAGTATTTTTCCATTCACAAAAAAAGATCTAGCTATGGCAATAGCAAACGGAAATGAAACTATATGCAAACAAGTATTAGAATCAGGGCGTATTGGCTGGATATATCAACAATTTCTCAAATTATATGCCCCATTTGTTATAAAAAATATTTCACCAAATGTTCTAATCCTCGACTCTGACACAATTTTTTTAAATCACGTTGAATTCATGAACAAAAACGGCGAGCCATACTTTAATGTTGGCAAACAAGAACACAAACCATACTTTGAACATTGCGCAAAACTTCTCGATGCCCCATATACCATAAAAAGAGTATATAAAGAACATTCTGGAATATGTAATTACATGCTATTTCAAAGACCAGTACTTGAGGATCTCTTTGAAAAAATCGAAGATAAAGTCGGTAAAAAAAGTGGAAAAAAAACCTGGGAAATTATTTGTTCTTACATAAAAATAGAAGATGTCAAAAAATCTTGCATGTCTGAATATGAAATATATTTCAATTTTATTATGGCTCGTACAAATCAAGCTAAAATAAAACCCCTTAAATGGGATGATACCGTTGTATATAGCAAAAATGCAAAAGATCGCTTTAAAAACCTAGGGTACGACTATATATCATGTCATGCTTACAGAGGCTAAAAGGGGATATCATGAAAAAAATATTTTCATTAACAATTTTACTTTATTCGTGCTGCTTATTTTCCAACACGCAAGACTATTCAATTATATTTATACATCTTGGAGCAAGTATTCCATCTTATATTACACACGCAATTAAACAGGCCAAATTATTTAACAAAAAATGCAACATTTATTTATTAACAGATAATACTTCTATACTTGCAAGCATAGAAAAAATACCAGAAGCAAATATAATTAATATTGCAAAGATCCCAATCTCAGCATATTACAAAGAGTTTGAGCAGAAAACAACCCTAGATAAAAACTCGCGTGAAGGTTTTTGGCTGAATGCAAGCAAGCGCTTTTTAGTTCTACATGATTTCATAAAACATCGCAAACTAACCAATGTTTTCCACATTGAATATGACACAATGCTTTATGCAAATTTAGAAGAGCTAATGCCTATATTCACAAAAAACTATCCAAATATGGCTGCTGTTTTTGACAACGATGATCGCTGCATCCCTTGCTTCGTTTATATAAAAGATGAACTATCATCAGAAAAAATAGCTGCCTGTTTTACAAAAAATGCCGTAAGTGGAAAAAACGACATGGAAATTCTTGCAATTCTAAAAAAAGAATTTCCGTCTTTTATCTCTAACCTACCAATAATAACACCCGATTATATAAATATAGTAGGCCTAAAAAGCCAATCTGGGAAAACAACAAAAACGCCATTTATTTATTCAAACCACATTGATGAATTCAACTCAATTTTTGATGCTGCGGCCTTAGGTCAATTTTTAGGCGGGATAGATCCTAGAAATGGAAATTCAAAACCAGGTTTTATTAACGAAAGCTGCCTTTTTAACCCAAGCCTACTTAATTTTTCATGGGAAAAAGACAATCACAATAGAGACATTCCTCATGCTACTTTCGCAAATAAAAAATATAAAATTAACACGCTTCATATTCATTCAAAAAAATTGGGAAATTTTGTTTCTTAGCAAATAAATACCTTTAAATAAAATTTAACCATATTAAAAATTTTATCCAGTATTATTGTATAAAATAAAATTATAATATTATTATAAAAAGCTTAAGATAGAAAGCTTAAAAAACAATAAATCAATTACATTGAAAATTTTAAATTATATTTATTATAATTTATTTTGATAATAGTAGCTTAATTTTCATCAAATTTAAGAGGGATCAATGAATACAAACAAATCATTCATTTTCATATTATTTTTTTGCATATTTTACAATTTTATTTGTATTTCCGAAGGTAGAGATTTAGGAAGTGCAAATTGGGGAACACATATGACACCTCTTATAACCGCAGTTACCTATACAGACGGACCAATTCTAGAAATGGGCTGTGGAGATTTTAGCACCCCAATTCTACACGCCATATGCTCTGCTAAAGAAAGATATTTACTGTCTACAGAATCTGATGAAAAATGGATGAATCTTTTTACAGACTTAAAAAACGAATGGCACCAATTTAAATTTGTAAAATCAACCAATGAGTGGGCTAACATAGGAAATAATATTAATTGGGCAGTTGTACTAATAGATCATACCCCAGCCCAGCAAAGAATAATTGATATTAAGAGACTCAGACAAAATACTGATATATTTGTAATTCATGATTCGCAATCCTACGCTAACCATGTTTATAATTATGAACCTTATCTCTCAACGTTCAAATATAAATATCAGTACAATAGGTATGACACTACAACAACCTTAGTAAGCGATAAAATTGACGTTAGTAAACTCTTTATAAATTGATAATCGGGTAGGAGGAAGTGAGATTACTCACTTCCGACCTCCCACACCACCGTACGTACCGATCGGTATACGGCGGTTCATAAAGCTTCACACAGCTC